>MDSZ01003237.1_pt1 | contig 10439 bp, 9 predicted proteins | sample 811201 | NCBI WGS metagenome assembly MDSZ01 (sample SAMN05326647, study PRJNA326480) | marine metagenome | isolation source: seawater | place: Indian Ocean: North | collected 2010
ATTGATGAAATAATATCAATAGCTAAAGATAATGATTCACTAAATGTGGTAGTTGCAGGTGGAGGATATGGAAACAATCTTCCTTCGCTAGAGAATTTGCATCATATTGGACGTTTAGGAAGAAATGATGTTCCGAGGCTTCTTGTTGAGGCCGATATTGGACTTGCACCATATCCTAATTTAGATTATGGTTTTTCACCATTGAAAATTTATGAATATATGGGTTGTAAACTCCCGGTTTTTGCTACAGACTTGCCTTCAGTTAGAGAAGCTACAGAAGGAAATGCATTCTTAGCTAAGCCCGGAAAATTATCTTTGCTAGTTTCAAATTTAATTGATAATGAAGAAGAACTAGGAAGAATAGCGAACTCGGCATATAATTATGCTAAAAAGATGAGAACATGGGATAATACTATAGATGAAACTATTAAATTATATGAGGAAATAATATGAGCTTTGCACCAGGACATATTAGTTTAACTTTTGCAATACATTCTGACAAGGATCCGATAAAAATGGGTTCTACAGGTTTAGGAATTGTTTTGCCCCAAGGTGTGTATTGTTCAATTGTTGATGAACAGAGAAATGGGAATGAGAATATTATAATTGTAAATAATCAAATAATAGAGGATCCTGTTGTTAGTAGGGCCATTGAATTATTGGGCTATGGAAATGGAGGTTTATCGGTATATTTGAGAAGAGATTTACCTATAGGTTCAGGCTTCGGAATATCTGGCGCCTCAGCTTTAGCAGCTTGTCTTGAGTTAGATAAAAATTTGCAGAATTGTACTTTGGCCGCTCATCAGGCTGAAATTGAATACAAAACAGGATTGGGAGACGTTGCAGCAATTTCTTCAGCCCTTTCTGTAGGAGATTTTCCATTAATTGTAGAGAGGAAAACCCCAGGGGCAAATGGAGAGACTGAAACTTATGATGTAAAGAATAAATTAGCAATTTGCGTTTCAGGCATGGGTAGAAATACTTCAGAAATATTATCAAGCCCAGAGTGGTCAGAGATAATCAATGCAGTGTCTTCAAATTTAGTTGTTACAGATTATGATATTCGTTCCGTGGTAAAAGTAGGCCGTATTTTCACCGAAAAATCAGGATTAATGAATGATAATCTAGCGGAAATTTTGGATTCGATACCTTTAGGGGCAGTTTCTTCTGTTGCACATCTGGGCACATCAATTATTGCAGTTTCAGACGATATAGAGGAACTAGCTGAATCCTTAGAAAAATTTGGTGAAGTAAAAATTTACTAAATTGACGGTTTATTCAATTTATTTGAGAATTCAGAACTAGGTATAAATTTCGTTAGATTATCTAATAATCCTTCTTTGCTCGGGCTTGCAGTAAGAATATTATCTAAAACTTCTTTGAGAGTTGAGACCGGTATTACTTCAATAATGTCCTTATATTTTGAGTCAAGAAGTACGTCCTGAGCATTCATTGAGGGAATAAGTACCTTAGTAACTCCAGATTCTGCTGCAGCCTCAATCTTCGCAGTTACACCTCCAACTGGTAACACTTGTCCTCTAACACTTAGGGAACCTGTAAGTGCAACAGTTTGATCAATTTCAGCATTTTCTAATGCAGATATTACTGCAGTTGCAATGGAAACAGATGCTGAATCTCCTTCAACACCTTCATAAGCACCAACAAATTGAACATGTATGTCGTATTTAGAAATGTCTTCTCCAGTATATTTTTTAATTAAAGCAGATACATTCTCAACAGCTTCTTTTGCAATTTCTCCTAATTTTCCAGTAGCTATTACTCTTCCATGATTTTTGTATTGAGCAGGTGTAACTTCGGCCACAATAGGCATTAAGATTCCAGCCATTTCAGACATTCCCGAATTAGCTCCCATTACAGCAAGACCATTTACCATTCCAATTTCAGATCCTTCAACTGAATAAGTTTTGTAATCTTTTCTTCTTTCTACATATCTGTCAGCAATTTGTTGCTCCAATGGTTTAGCAATGCTTTTTGCAGTTACCACGTGTTCGGCTGTAACAGTATCTTCTTCGAGTTCTCTCGAAACGTCTCCAGCTACTCTAACTAATCCACCTAATTCCCTTAGTCTTAAACTTAGATGATTTTGTCTTCCAGCTCTTCTTTGTGCTTCATGTATAACTTCTCCAATTGCACCCTTTGAGAAATGTCCTATTTTTTCATCTTTTGCCACTTCTTGAGCTATAAATCTCACTAATTTTTCACGGTTCTCTTGCGAATCAGGTATAGTAGAGTTCATATAAACTTCATATCCATAACCACGGATTCGACTCCTTAATGCAGGATGCATTCCTTTTATCGCATCTAAATTTCCTGCAGCAACTAAAACAAAATCACAAGGCACAGGTTCAGTTTTTGTCATGGCGCCAGCAGACCTTTCAGATTGTCCTGAAATTGAAAATTCTCCTTCTTGTATCGCAGTTAACAAAGACTGTTGAGATTCTATCCTTAGAAGATTTATCTCATCAATGTACAATACACCTCTATGGGCTTTGTGTATTGCCCCAGCTTCAACTCTATCGTGGGCTGGTGTTTCTAATCCTCCAGATTGGAATGGATCATGTCTAACGTCACCTAATAATGCACCAGCATGCGCTCCAGTTGCATCAATAAAAGCAGCTTCTGCATCGTACTTATGTAATACTAATCCTTTTGGAACATTTGCAGTATCATTTCTTTGATTAGTATATCGCATTGCCATAAATATGAATGCAGCCGCAATCAAGCTGTAAAATATTATCATGGGATTGCTAAATCCAGTTGTTATAAACCATAAAATACCAAAACCAACTACAGTAAAAACAATTAACATTTGTGATTTGGCTTTTTTCTCTTTTTCAATCATTGCTTGTGCTTTTTGCACTTGAACAATTTCTTTACCTTTTCCTGATGGAACAACTCTCACTCTAGGTTCATTATTGTCTTCGTGATTATGATATACAAGTACGTCCTGTAATTCTTCTTTAGGTAGTAATTCAGACATAGATTTTGCAAGCATTGATTTTCCTGTTCCGGGATCGCCAATTAGCATCACATGCCTTTTTTGTTCAGCAGCTTTTCTTACAATTTCTACACCTTGTTTTTGACCAATTACTTGATCAACAAGCATTTTAGGAACTGCAATGTCTTCTGTAGACTCTATGTCTAAGTCTTTTACCCATTCACGTGGGTCCTTTAGTTCACTATCTTTTTTAGGCATCGAGATTTGTTACTCGTCACTAGTAGATATATAAGTTTCGAGCTAAAGTTCTATATTTTCAATATTATCTTCTTCAGTTTCTTCATTATCCGTATTATCAAACAAAACAAATTTTGTTCCATAATGAAGTATTCCACTTTCACTATCTTCCCCTAATTTTCTGAATACTGATTTAACTTTCATGCCAGATTTAACTCTATTTGGGTCGCAATCAACTATTTGTGAAGTTATTTTTGGCCCTTCATCTAGTTCAATAATAGCCATACAGTAAGGTCCAAACATTTCATATCCAGTTTGAGCTTGGTGGACTACAGTAGCAGTAACTACCGTTCCAGTTCCTTTGAATTTATAATCTTCCATACTTCCAATAGATTCTCTTCCGGCTTCAGGATTGAAGCTTCTTCTTGGGTAGTGGTATGTGTCAGTTATTTTACAATATGATCCAATTAAATTGTATCTAGTATCTAATTCTCTCCAGAATCTTGGTACAGACATTATTCGGCCTCCAAAATGTGCACTACAGCAGTGGCAGCAGTACCGCCGTGATTCTCAGCAAGAGCTAATTTGGCATTTTTAACTTGCCGATCCCCTGCTTCACCACGTAATTGCTTAACAAGTTCTATTATCTGGGCAATTCCAGTAGCTCCAGGTGCATGTCCTCTTGCTTTTAGTCCTCCACTTGTATTTGTTGGCATTAATCCACCTAATTTAGTTTCACCTTCAAGACTTTTTTGTGCAGCCTCACCTCTTTTGAAGATACCAATTTCTTCAAGTGCAATTATTTCAGATATTGTAAAGTTATCATGCACTTCAATTAAATCTAGGTCTTCTGGTTTTTTGTTAGCTTCTTCGAAAGCCTTTTTGGCAGCAATATTTATTGCAGGCAGTCTGTGCAAATATTTTCTATGATGCAAACTTAAAGTGTCAGAGGCTTGTCCAGAACCAATAATTTTTATAGGTTTTTTTGTAAATTTACTTGCCTTTTCAGAAGCACACAATACAACAGCTGCAGCTCCATCACTGTTGGGTGCACAATCTAGCATTCTCAGAGGAGTGGATACCATTCCAGATTTGCTTACAGCTTCAGCATTTAATGCAAAAGGAAATTGAGCCATTGGGTTTAGTGAAGCATGATAATGATTTTTTGCAGCCACCGATGATAATTGCTCTCTCGTGGTTCCGTATTCGAGCATGTGATTCTGGGCAATTATAGCATGGAGTGAAGTAAATGTAGCTCCGGCTTTTGCTTCCCATTGTTCGTCAGATCCCATACTTACAGTATATGATGACTCTGAATCACTAACATCGGTCATTTTTTCAGCACCTCCGACAACAGCTATGTCTATAAATCCTCCAGCAATTGCCATGTATGCTTGCCTGAGAGCAAGTCCGCCAGATGCAGAAGCAGCCTCTACTCTTGTCGCTGGTATATTTTGATTAGCTAATCCGCAATAATCGGCAATTAATGCGCTAACATGTTCTTGTTGAAGTGTAGAACCTGCAGCCATATTTCCAATATATAAAGCATCAATATCATTACTTGTTATCCCTGCATCATCTATTGCAGCAAGCCCAGTTTCAAGACCTAATTCTCTTAGGGATTTATCCCATAATTCACCAAATTTGGTTATTCCAACTCCAATAATACTAACATCTCTCATTTTGAATCCCCCATGTTCAATTTTCCGCGATATTTTGCATATGTGGCATAGTTAATAATTTCCATTCTGGAAATCATGTCTTCTATGGTGTCACTTCTATCCATTTTGGCAATTTCATCAGTGACTGTTAAGTCAAATCCATCACTTCCAGCTCCGGAGCCGTATGCAACAGCAAGTATTCTATCGCCAGGTTTTGCGATGTCTAAAATTGCAGCCAATCCAAGGAAAACTGCACCGGAGTATGTGTTGCCTATCCTTGGGGTTAATAATCCTGTCTTGTATTGTTCTTCGTTGAAACCTAGACTTTTAGCTGCCCGAATTGGGAATTTACCGTTAGGCTGATGTGTAACTACATAATCATAATCCTCAGGTTTGCTTCCAGCTAGATCCATAATCATTTTTCCACACATCATTACGTGTTTAAAGAATGCAGGTTTTCCTGTAAACCTTCCTCCATGTCTAGGGTATTTCTGACCTTCTCTTCTCCAAAAATCAGGAGTGTCAGTAGTATAAGAAGTTGTATGATTTATGGTAGCAATAACATTCTTATCACCTATAATCATAGCACCACCTCCAGCAGAGGCACTATACTCTAGTGCATCACCAGGTGCACCTTGAGATGTGTCAACGCCTATTGCAATACCATTTTCTACTTGTTTGTTTCCTACGATACCTAAGCAAGTTTGTATTGCTGCAGTTCCAGCCTTACATGCGAATTCAAAATCTGCAGCAGTCAAATTTGGAGTTGCTCCAATAGCCTCAGCTACAATCGTCGATGTTGGTTTTACAGCATAGGGGTGAGATTCAGATCCAGTATATATTGCGCCAATATTAGTTCCATCAATTTTAGCCCTTTTCATTGCCAATCTTGTGGCTTCTACGGCAATTGTGATAACATCTTCATCAGGCCCAGGAACTGATTTTGAATAAACGTTCAAATTTTTAGCCCATGCACTACCGTCTGCACCCCAAACAGATGCAATTTCTCCAGTCTCTATTTTGTGACTGGGTATGTACGCTCCATAACTTACGATTCCACTCATATTTTTCCTTAATTAAATTTTTTTAGTATTGTAACTATTTCTTCTTCATCCAGTTCGGTTTTAACTAGAACTATTCTTTCCATCTCAGCCAATTTAGTAGCAAGTTTATCAATTGTTTTTGGTTTCACATAGATAACTACTCTGGGTTTAACAGGATGTGCCCTTATTGCAATCATTGGTGATCTGCCATAATGTACGCCTGAGAAGAAAATGGCTCTTTCATTTGACCAGCCATATAAATCTCCAAAAACATTAAACGTAGTTATTGCTTTTAATGAATCTACAATAGTATAACCATAGATTGGCCTTTCTAGGATATCCTCATTACCTGAAAGAATATCGCCTTTAATTTCTTGAATTAATTTAGTAATAGGCGTTCCAGTATTAAATTCTCTGATGTCATAGACGGCACTGTTATTGTCTTTTGCAAACATACTACTTACAATTTTACCACCTTGTGCTTTATCATACTCAACCATAGCTTCTACAAATTTTCTTACTGTGCCTATTCCTGGCGAAGCTCTCCTTCCTTTTTCAAAATCACAAACAACAGATGGTTTTACATTTAGCAAAGAGGCAAGATTTTTTTGAGATAGTTTGAATATATTTCTCCATTTTTTTAGAGTGTCTCCTGGCTTTTCCGAGATTACAATTTCTCCTGCCATTCTTCGAGTAAGTTGTTTTTGCACGCTCTTCGATTTAAGGGCACTATATAATTATTGTGTATCTGAGTTCGGCAATTTGTTAATTATGATTAAATATTAAATAGAACGAAGGGAAATGAATATTGTGTCATCTCAGAATTGGGTTCCCAAAAAAATATTCTTGACAAAGGGTAAAGGTATGAGCAAAGAACGCTTAACTTCGTTTGAGCTTGCTTTAAGAGAAGCAGGCATAGCCTCACTAAATTTGATTACCGTTTCAAGTATTTTGCCTCCAGGCTGTGTTTTTGTATCACAAGAAGAAGGAACAAAATTATTGCATCCTGGGCAGGTAGTTCCTGTTGTTTTGGCAAGATCAGATAGTAATAATTTTGGTGATTTAGTTAGTTCTGGAGTAGGAGTTGCTATTCCTAAGAACAAGGAACACTATGGCTATCTTTCTGAGCATCATTGCACAGGAATGGATGATTATACAATGGAAGAATATGTAGAAGACTTGGCTGCAGAAATGTTAGCTACCACATATGGAGTAAATTTTGATCCGGATGCATCTTGGGATGAAAAGAGAGAATTGTGGAAAATTGACAATCGCATTGTAAAAACAGAATCCATAATAGAAACTGCAAAGGTTGATGCAGAAGGTTATTGGTGCACTACGGTTTCTGCAGCAGTTCTAATACTTTAAAATTAAGAAAGATTTAAATGCTCTGAGAGTTTACCACAATTGAGCACATGCGTCCAGCCTCTGCAACTTGGTCATTTCGGGAAAGTATTTCACCTTCAGCCTTATCCGTGACTTTAGATGGAAAACATACTGCAATAGGGACACGAAATGGACTTATTTTTTTAAATTCAAGAGGGAGGCCATTATGGTTTAATAAAAAAATTCGCAGAATAATGGATGTATCTGTTTCTACACGAAGTGGTAAAATTGCAATTGGCAGTTCTCAAAAAGTTTTGTACCTTCTAAACACAAAAGGCGAATCTCTTTGGCATAGAGAATTGGACAGTTCTGTGATTGCTGTAAGTATCTCATCAAGAGGAAATTTGATTGCCATAGGTACAGACGAAGGAAAGTTGATGCTTTTTGATGGAAAAGGAAAGAAAAAGTGGGAAGTCCACCTTAGTAATTCAGATTTTTCTGTAAATTCAGTAGATATAACTTCAGATGGAGAATTTATTGTTGCAGGAACAGATTATTCTCATTTATATTTGTATGATTCAAATGGTAAGGTTCTTTGGTCTAAAGAGACAGGTTCTGAAGTGCTTAAAACATGTATTAGTTCTAATGGAGATTACTTAGGATACTTGACTAGTGATCGTAAATTCTCATTTTGTGTTAAAAACTCTAGAGTACTTTGGGAGAATACATTTGATTCACAACCGCTGTGGATTGATATGGCTCAAACGGCAGATTTTGTATCTGTAGGAGAGTCTTCGAATAAAGTTAATTTGTACAATAAATCAGGTAGAAAGGTTTGGGGATTTAGAAGTGAATTGTCAAGAATGGGAGTTATGGCAAGTGGCGGTGGTAATGTTATTTTAGGTAATAAAGGCGGCATTTTCAATTATAGCTTAGAACCATACCTGAAGAGGCTTTTGACAAGTTGTCAGAAAAGTATAGTTAAGGCAACGGAACAAAACCTTGACACATCTACAGCTAGGAAAACTTATGATCTAGCTTCTAAAAATTTTTCAAATTCCAATTACTTGGAGTTTTTAGTTAACATTCAAAAGGCACGTAATTACGCAAGAGAAGCTCGAGTTATTGAGAGTGAAGAAACTCCAAGTGAAAGGAGGCTGGAAAGAAATGAAATGGAAGAATCACATACTTTGCCTCAAGAAAATAGTGAAGATGAAATGATGGCAAAATTAGTTCAATTGGCCGGAATGAGAGAAAAAGGTATACTCTCTGAGGAAGAATTCATATTGGCAAAATCTAAACTTTTACGCCTTTAATAAAAAATAATTAACTTAATATAATATCATTATATTTGATAATTATGACGACTCCTACGACATCAGACATTTTGCTAGAAAATGCAACAAAATATGCAAACATGCCTGCCTTATCCTCAAAAGATAAATCAGGTAATTGGAATACAACAACATGGGCAGAATTTTCTGGGGAAACAATGGCTGTTGCAAAGTCGTTAACGGCTTTAGGTTTCCAGAAGGGAGATAAATTAAGTATTTATTCATATAATAGGAAGGAATGGTACATTGCATATGCTGCAGCTAATTTTTGCAACGGTGCAGGAGTGGGAGTTTACCATACTTGTTCACCAGAAGAGGTAGAATGGGTTGTTGGTAATTCAGATTCTAAATTTGTATTTGTGGGCCATAACCCAATGGATGGCGGAGATAATGAGAAAATGTGTTCGCATAGACTTCACAAAATAATGGATAAACTTGATAAAGTAGAAAAAGTGATTGTAATGGATGGAGTTGACATGCCTTCACACGAAAAGGTAGTCTCTTGGTCAGATTTCATTTCTGAAGGAAAGGATGTAGAGGATTCAAAGATTCATAATTCTATTAAATCTATAAAGCCAGAAGATACGGCTACTTTGATATATACTTCAGGAACGACAGGGAATCCTAAGGGTGTAGAATTAACTTATGATAATTTTGAGTATGAGATCTCAAAAGTTCTTGAAATTCAAAGTTATAATCAGGGAGATGGTTATGTTTCTTGGTTACCATGTGCGCATGTTTTTGGTCAATTAGTAGATAATCATGCATGGATTCGAGAAGCACTGCATATGCGTGTTGTGGATAATCCATTACATGCAATAGATTATTGTAAAGAAGTTCAGCCGCATTTGTTTATTGGTGTTCCAAGAATTTATGAAAAAGTTTATTCAAATTTAGTTGCAGGGTTAGGTGGAAAAGTTAAACTTTTAGGAATACCTCTCTTAGGAGGAATTATAAAGAAAAAAGCAAAGGCCAAGATTGGTATGTCTAATTGTATTTACGCAATTACAGGCGCAGCGCCAATTAATCCAGATATTCTAGAGTTGTTTCACAAATTAGATATTCCATTGTTTGAAGGTTACGGTATGACTGAAACTTCAGCCGGTGCGACGATAGGCCATAAAGGAGCAAACAAATTTGGTTCTGTTGGTAAACCATTTGCAGGAGAAATTCGAATTCACAATCCTAATGAAAAAGGAGAGGGAGAGATTCAGTTTAGAGGTCGCCATGTGATGAAAGGTTATTACAATAATCCTGAAGCAACAGCTGAGACAATGGATGGAGATTGGTTAAAATCAGGAGATTTGGGCAGAAAAGATTCAGATGGTTTTGTGTATGTTACAGGAAGATTAAAGGAGATATATGTTAGTTCAGCAGGTAAAAATATTGCTCCATTAGTAATAGAAGAGACTATGAAATCAATGCCTTTAATTTCACAATGTATGCTTGTAGGAGATAATAGAAATTATTGTACTGCATTATTTACATTAGATGTAGGAGCCATACTTAGGGACAAGCACGGACTTGATGGTGCGACAGAAGTTCCTAAAGATCCTAACGAACAGATTGCTAAATTAGAATCATTAGGTTCAAAATTATCAGATTATACAGAGAGTCCAGAGATACATGCTGAGATAGATGCGCAAGTTCAGGAATTAAATAAGAAATTCATGAATCCAGAACAAGTTAAGAAGTTTACAATTTTACCAAGAGATTTAAATGTTGATGAAGGTGAGCTAACACCAACACTTAAGATTCGTCGAAAACAGATAAATGATAATTGGGCTAAAGAAATAAACGCAATGTATACAGAATAGTATGCTAAGGCAATCGTTTTTCTTTGCTTCTTTTCTAGGGGCCTTAAATCTATATTTTGCAG
>MDSZ01098859.1_pt1 | contig 10439 bp, 11 predicted proteins | sample 811201 | NCBI WGS metagenome assembly MDSZ01 (sample SAMN05326647, study PRJNA326480) | marine metagenome | isolation source: seawater | place: Indian Ocean: North | collected 2010
ATCCTGTGAACATCCAGCTCCAATTAGTCGTAACCAAGAAGGAAACACTCTGATTGATTGTCCTTCAGAAGACTGCAATCGTCGAGGAATAAGTGGAACTACATGTGAAGGATGTGATGAAACATATCCTCGAAGGCACAAGTGTACTGAGTGTGGGACCAACAGTCCAGTAGAAGACTATATTCCTGATTCGGAGGCGTGGTAATGTTCAGTGGTTTAAGAGAGGATTTCCCCACATTACGTGGAGAAAATCCTCCAACTTATCTTGACAATGCTTGCATGACATTACGCCCTGATTCCGTAATAAATGCAATACGATCTTATTATGAAAAAACACCAGGGTGCGGAGGTCGTTCAGTGCACCGTTATGCTACAACTGTATCTCGGAAAATGGCTGCTTGCCGCCGTAATTTAGGAGAACTGTTCAATACGCCAAATCACAAGGAGGTTGTATTTACGAAAAATGCAACGCATTCCCTTAACCAAATAGCAAAAGGCCTTACATGGAATAAAGGCGATGTAGTACTAACTACAGATAGGGAACACAATTCAAATTTAGTACCATGGTTGCAACTAGAAAATGAATGTGGAATTGACCATCGAGTGGTTCGTTCCAATGATGATAATACATTCAGCATTGAAGCTTTCGAGGCCGCATGTGCAGATGCTGGAAGTTCCTTGAAAATGGTTTCAATGTCACATGTTGGCAATTTAGATGGTGTTGAAACTCCAATTAAAGAAATTACAAAAATTGCTAAAGATTTTGGGGCATTAGTTTGTGTTGATGGCGCACAATCGACACCTCACATGAAGGTTGATGTACAAGATCTAGGTATCGACTTCCTGGCATTTTCTATCCACAAAATGATGGGGCCGTCTGGCATGGGAGGGCTATGGGGTCACATGAACTTGTTAGAAAATATGAGATCGATAACTTCTGGTGGATCAACTGTGGAGACATCAAACTATGATTCATTAGTATGGTCAAAACCACCAGATAGATTTGAAGGAGGTCTCGGAAATTATGCTGGAATTTTGGGCACTGCTGCGGCTGTCGAATACCTTTCAAATCTTGATTTAGACAAAGTACACCAACATGAAATTAATCTAAACAAAATCATGACTTCAAGAATAAAAGATTGTGCTGGCGTTGAAATTATTGGACCGCAAGATGCTAGTAAAAGAGGTGGGATCTGTTCACTATTACTAGAAAATGTAGACCCACACGACATTGCTATTTTGCTTGATGAGGCCGCAGGAGTAATGGTAAGAAGTGGCATGCATTGTGTCCACTCATGGTTCAACGATCGAAATCTGAATTCTGGATCTCTAAGAGCAAGTGGATATCTATACAATACCGATGAAGAGGTCAAATTATTCGCGGACACACTTGTTGAAGCCGTAAATGCACTCGGGTGAAATCATGCAATCGAACGATAGTGAACCCCCAATGGCAGAATTAGATTCAGAAGACGAATTTGATTTTATCCAAAGATTAACTGTTGGTGCAATTTGTGTTTTACTGGGTGTTATGGGGTGGTATGGCTACCAACTATGGACTGGAGAGGTCACTCTTGTTGGCCCACATCCGGAACTGGTAAGTGAACAAAATCAATTTGAAAATTTGATTCAGCTTAATGAGATAGATGGGTTAACAGGTGCAGGAGTCAAAGTATGTATTGTTGATTCGGGAATTGACGTAACTCACCCCGATCTGAATGGAATCAATCTTGTCGAATGGGTTGACCTAGTAAATGGTCAATTATCACCTTATGATGATCAAAGTCACGGCACAATGATGGCTGGAATCTTAGCCGCAGATGGAGGATTAAAAGGTGTAGCTCCTAATGTTGAACTCTATATTGCAAAAGCATTGGCTGAAAATGGTTCAGGTGAATCTAGTATTGTTGCAGACGCAATAGATTGGTGTATAAACAAAGGTGTAAACATAATCTCTCTTTCATTAGGAGGAAGTCAGGGTGCAACATCAATAATTTTAGGAAGTGATGTTGAAAATTCAGTAGAAGACGCTTACTCTGCAGGAATTGTTGTAGTTGCTGCTGCTGGTAACGATGGAGAAAATGATGACGGAGATGTAGCTTCTCCTGGAAATATAGACTCGGTAATATGTGTAGGGGCAGTCGATTCAAGAGGATCTATTTGGTCAGGATCTTCTGTGGGCGATAATAATGGTAATCTCTGGCCAATTACACTTCCACGTAATGACCCAGACAAAAAACCAGAAATTGTTGCTCCTGGACAAAAGGTTCCTGTAATCTTGCCTGACGGGAAATGGGGATATGCAGATGGAACAAGTGCTGCAACCGTTTACGTCACAGGGGCAATTGCATTATTACTAGAAAACCAACCTGAGTTAATGGATGGTGGAGAGGACATGATAGATGATCTCAAAGATTGGTTGATGGATTCTGCAAAAATGAAGGCAGATCAAACAGATCATGATGATTATTATGGATACGGACTCCTGAAAATAAGTGATTTTATTGCAGAATCAGAGGCTTAAGATGACTAATTATGATTATAGTTTCTTTAACCAAGCAACTATTGTACCGCCAAATAGTGGAGCAAATGCAATATGATGTGTTTCTGAAGTTTCTTTTACAAGGTCCATCCATGAGTTAAATCCTACAACATCTGGATCATCTTCCTCTCTATCACCGATTGGAGGATCTGGTTCAACGGTAAACAAAACACCATTATCATCAAGATGATTCAAGAGTATCTTCACATCACTAGCTAAATTTTGCATTATTGCATTTACAATGATTACATCAGCCTTCTCTAACAATGGTGGATCGCCTTCACCCGAGATTTTCCATGCCTTGAATTCAGCACCAAGTAAGGAGATTTTTCCCACCTTAATGTCCATAGGTACTTCTGAATATCTTTCACTCAACCTTGAAAGTATTACAGCAAATCTGTTTCCCTCTTCAATAACCTGAAACTCCCTAACATGGTTTGAATTTGAAAAATAGTCTAGAAGCCATGCAGTCAAGTGACCAATACCTGCACCTGTCTGAATTATTTTCTTAGGCTCAAGATGCTTCATTGAATCTCTAATTCTTCTACGTATTGATATCGACCATGTTTCTAGACCCATGTGCTCTAATTGTATACCAATATTTGCAGCAACATCGGGTTCATCACGGTCCAAATCCTTCGCAGCTGAAAGTACTGCAGGTAGAATTTGGTCGCGCATGTTTACGCCTCAAGTCATCCCTTGAGAACACTTCCTATCCGGTAGCCTCAAATTGGGATGAAGAGCCGCAAACATTGGGTGACAAAATGAATGACTCTGATTTTGACGAAGATTTCATCGAAAATGTCACAGAATGTCCAGGTTGTGGAGAACCATGTGGGCATGAAATATTAAGAGAAAAGAAAGCAGGAAGTGGAACTGACTTTCTAGTGAAGTGTGATGAGTGTGGAAAAGTACATACGGTTCAATTTCGCATACCTCGTGCAATAACCGTCCCATTCCTTTTATCTGAGGGGGCAAATACTGTCATCAACCATATAGAATTAGATGAGGATGAATCGATATCACTAGGTGATATTTTTGAACATGATGATGCAAGTTGGGAAGTAAACCGCATAGAAAATCGTAAGTCTGAATCTAAAAAAGCATTGATAGCAACCAAAATTGGCAGAGTTAATGCTGTTCGTTCAGATGTAGTAATGGTTAGACTAACACTTACTGTAGGAGAACACAGTAGAAGTGATTCAATCTTTGTTGATAGAGATACAACATTCCAGGCAGGCACTATTTTTGAACATCAAGGGCAAACATGGAGAATACGTGCAATCCACACAGGTGCTGGAAGGACAATGTCTGGAAGAGTTGTTGCTCATGAAATTAAGAGAATATATTTGCATGAACCACCACAACCAGAACAATTTTCACCAAGGACACCAAGAGAAAGACGACAAGCATGGAAAGAAGGAAAACTAGGTCACAATCCAAATCCAATAATTCCTGACGCTGAAAAAGCAGGGAAATCAAAACAAAAAAGACAAGGTAAGCGTAAAATGAAACGCCGAAGATAATCAAGGACGGTTTGTCCAAGGCATCAAAAACGCCTTAGCAACTTGTGTACCTACTGTTGGATTTTCTTGTAAACGTCGCATTGAGTATTCATACCATTTTTCGCCATAAGGTATGTAGACCCTAGTTCTATGCCCTTTTGCTGATAGCTTTCTACGAAGTGGCCCCCTTACGCCTAACAACATTTGAAATTCATAGCCTGGACCTTTGTTTGGTCTTTGATCTCCTGAATTAGTCCGAGGATCAATGCCTTCAGGACCCATTGACCTTGCCTCAAGTGACATTAATGCATGTTCAATAACAGGATAATCATGTGTGGCAATTCCAACATATGCCCCTGAATCAAGCATCGCGTCGATACACTGATTGGTTGCTTCTATGATGTCTTTACGGCTTGTGAATGCTATTTCTGATGGTTCAAGATATATTCCTTTACAAATTCTATAATCAGCATCTGATCCTAATCGATTTTTGATATCCTCGATATCATCAATTGTTCTGAAAAGACGAGCTTGCAGAACTACACCGACATTTTTCAATCCCTTTTCATGTAAGTCGAGCATCACTTTGATTGTATCATCTGTAACCCTGTGATCTTCCATATCTAGCCTTACAAACATGTTATTGTGCTCCGAAGCCATCCTTACTAATGCTTCAATATTTTTCATGCCTTTTTCAGGATCTAAAGAAAGGCCGAATGCTGTCGGTTTTATCGAAAGATTGGCATCCAAATCATTGAAGGTAATCGCTTCAATTACTCTCTTGTATTCCTCAAGGAAAAAATGCGCTTCATCCATTGTTGAAATATCCTCTCCAAGAACATCAATAGTAAAACAAGCACCTTCAGATGAAAGACGCTTCATGACTTTCACTGCAGAATCTAAATCTGGACCAGCAACATATCTCCTAGAGACCCACCCGACAAACCACTTGGGCATTTTTACAGTCATTCCAACGATTATGCGAGAGAATAGACCGACCATGTTTCTCGGTAGGGTAGGCGATTCTTGACAATTGTCATTCAATGATTTGTGCAGTACGCATGATTGGGACTCCAAGTTCAGACATCAACTCTCGAATTGCTTGCCTTTGCCAACCCTTGAATGCCTTCTTTTCCATGCTGCTAATTATTTCACCACCAGGGAATGCTTTACGTGTTGATTCAACAGCAGTACGAATGCTATTTTCCCACATTCCTGAGACCTCTCCGTCTTCATCACGTGTAAATGGAAGTGCGTATGTAGCAAGCATATGTCCAAGCCAAATACCTTCTTTCATACAGATCTTATTTGCTCTGGGAGCATAATGACCTCCGCCTAAAGTGATTAGAACTTGACCTTCATTTTCCCATTGGCCAATACCATCTGAATTATCTAGACCAAGTCCTCTAAAAATTATTCCTGAAAGAAGTTCAGCAGCTTCTAGATGGCCCCATGTTTCAATTGTTGAACCGATTTCAATAAACAAAGACGGAGTTTCTAACCATGGTCCGTGATGAGTAGTTTCGAGAGAAAGATCGAATCCTTCGAAATCGTTAGCAACTCTATTTAGTTCACGCCACCATGGACCAAGTCGTGGATTTGGGGGAGGACAATCTGCAGATTTACCGCCAAATTTTGGAGTTTCGTCAAGAGGTGTTTGCATAGTCCCGATTGGGTGCAAAGTTAGCGAAGGATTACCACTTGCTGCCGAATGTCTCGAAGGGAAAATAACTTCTGTTGGTGTTTCGCCAGTAGCCATTTCCCAACGCTTATCAAGATCATCTTCCCAAAGGACTCCATCAGGCATCCACCACATTCGTGCATGTAAGAATGAAACAGCCCTATTTCCTTCGACAGGGTCAAGTTCAATCCAATTTGCCATTTTTAGTAAACTGTTAGCCTGATTATATGAGGCAACATCGCCACTGGAGATGACAATCAGGCTGACCATGATTGTGGAACAATACATATGATTTGAATCCGTCGTGTAGAATATTTGACATGCCACCTATTACTCCCACCCAATATGGAGCATGCGCCATGGAAGTTAATTCGCCATGGAAATGACGATATTATTGTTGACATAAATGGAGGAATCGCAGTAAATAATCAAAGATACTGCCCCTTCCCCTCGCCTATCACGCACATGGTTTTAACCAATCAAGGCCTACTTGGAACTTGGGTTGATCATGATTTGCGAATTGCAAGAATGGCTCTACTGAGTGTTGATAAACTTACGAACGGAATTGAAAAGGGAGAATTAAGACGCAACAAGAGTAGCACAAAAGTTGCAGGTTCTTCGTGGAGCCATAACTTAGATGCTGAACCACTAGCAATTGATTCTGATGGTGAACGCATATGTTTTGCTCTATGGACACGTGGAATTTATTGTATCAAGGATGATGCAACTGAACTATGGCGGAGCCCAATCGTGCCATCTGACAAATTACCAAGATCCCAAGAAATTGCAGCTCTGCACATCAAAGATGAGATATTACATGTGTGGACAAGAGGTGCCAAGCATCTTACTATGGCAATGAGTGATGGAGAGTATATTTCAGAGAATCAATTACCAATAGAAGCTGACATTGAAAAGGTATTTTCAGATGGTGATGAATTCCTACTATCATCACGTGATGGATGGAGTTGGTTAGTTTCAAATGATGAAGTGAAAATTGCACACCAATTGCGTGGTACAATCCAACATGCCGTGAAAGATGAAAATGACAAATGGAGAATAATTAGTTGGCGTGATGATTTGATACTTGGTGAAGGAAAATACACGAAGCGGGACCTTGGTGTCCAAATTGTGAACAAAGACAACACTTGGCAAGTTCTGGATAATCAGGGTAATTATTCACCACACATGGGTGAATAAATCTATTCGTTACTTACTGTGTAACCACATCTGCCACAAGATTTACGATCTGAATGATTTGCTAGGAATACTCCTGGGCCGCATTCAGGGCAAAACTCTGACTTACGTACGAGGTTGCCATCTTCAACGGAATACTTGGACCACTTTGCTGCTGAATTTGGATTATCACCCATTATTCTTCACCTCCTGAAACATCCGCTTCAGGTGCATCTTCTGATTCACCAGAATCAGAACCACCGAATCTCTCTCTGATGTATTTTGGTTCCACCGACATTGCTTCTGCAGAGTTGTAAACAATTCCTAGTCCTGTTGTTTGTCCAACACCGAATCTAGTTTGTACATTTTTGACAACTATGAGATCAGATTTTGACCCAGGCTCGACTGATGCAATGGCATTAAGCATATCTTTTCTTGATGGTGTTGAAGTACCAGTATGATTCCAACGGAATGAAATCTCAACTCGATTCAATAATTTATTTTCTTTACGTTCAATTACTTCCATGCTTAGCATCTCCATTAACGAATATTCACCTTCAGTGCATAGTTACCAGGGACATCAATATTGAGTCTTTCAGCAATTTCTGATCGGTTAGGGTCCATTACTACGACATAACCATTCCAATCAGTGCTGACTGGTGCTGAAGGATGACGCATACACTGATCTGCATCATCTGGTAAAATTAAGTGACATTCTGAGCATGCAAACGGGTTCTTTGGCATTCATATCACCTCAACTATTCTTGATCCTCTTCAATCCATTCGAGATTACCTAGCCCAGTCTGTTTACAAGTCAGACCAATCTTTGACCTGCGTGGATCTGTGGTATCAGGGGATAGTGAAACAATACGTGCTCGAACTGAACTACCAACACCAAGTCTACGTCCAGTTTGTCGTCCTTCTACCAATCCCATTCCTGAATTAATGTCGACATGGTCTTCCATAATCTGTGACTTGTGCAAGAGTGCTTCCATTGGCCCAATTCTTACGAATGCTCCAAACTCATTAACTTCAGAAACTGCACCCTCAACAACCTCATAATCTTCCATGCAAAACAAAACTGCATCGAAACTAACTTGCTGGTATATTGCGCCGTCACCATGAATTATTCTTCCACGGCCAATAGGAGTATGATTTGAGGTTACCAAAATAAATCTATTTTGATCATCGAATTTTCCCTCAAAAGCAGATGCTGCAAGACGGTCAATGTGTTGATCCAATGATTGATCCTTACGGATGTACTCAGCTGGTATACGTATTGTATCTTCCTTGGAGACAATTTTGTACATTTTTTCACCTCATTCGGCTCTTTTCTCCATCAGCATGAGGTTAGGACATCAGAGGCGAAATAGCCTCATCCGTCCTTCACCGGCACATGCCTCAGGAGAGAAAGGTGACCGAAGTCGTTCACGCCACCAGCGGCCCCTATTTGAATGATACCCCCGAAAACGAGTTGCTGTGCGTATGGAATAATGGTATTTCGGCTTCAAAAATTCACTCAAAATATCGACTTCTAGTGGGCCCGTAGGGCCCAAAGACTCAACAACCCCCAAAGCCCCGATAGAAGTGGAGGCGAGAAAAAATGCGTTATCATAAGCGAGTTTTCATGATGATTGCAATTATGCTATTTTCTACTCTAGTCCCTCCAGTTAACTTTGCTAGTGCTGATGAAAATTCAACATGGGACCCATATGAACAGCCATGGGCACAATATGGTAGAGATCCCGGGCATTCTCGTGCAATCCCTGAACATGGGGATGTTGGTTTGAAAACTATTGAAACACCAGCGATAAATTGGGTAGCCTTTGACGTGAATGGAAACACGTATGGCAATGGTGATGCGGATGGATATGGAGTTGCAATTGGGGATTTTTCAACTTCAATTTCTGCACCAGAGGGTGCTCTTGAAAGATGTGGAGAAGGGCATTTATTTGCAGTTATGACGCGGAGTGACCCTTCGAATAATGAGAGACACCTAACAATTGTCGAGGGTGACTCTGCCAAGATTGCTTGGGATGTCAATTTAGGAAATGCACCTTTCATTCGTTCGACCCCAATACTAATTGATGTAGATGGAGATGGGAGGCTCGAGATTGCACTTGCTTATGACACAGATTCATCATTGAAAGTTGAATTATGGTCTCCACAGTTAAGTTGTGATGAGTCAGGATGGGCTTCTACAGGACACAGCAATGAAATGCTCTGGTCATACACTGATGCTGAGTTGAGAATAGGAATTACAAGCCCTCACCTCCCAACAAGAGAAAGCAACCATTATTCCGTAACTCAACCACTTCTTGCAGACTTATCTCTAGATGGTTCACCAGAAATTGTAATTGCTGCAGTGAATACACAAAATGAAGACCCAACGGTATTGGCACTACCATTAGGATTGCAAGCTCCCGATGAAGAATGGAGTGTATCCCTAGACAGAGGATCTCATCCTTCAGACCCTTCATTTGCCGTAATGGATGAAAATAGCGGTGCCGTATTGCTAACCACAGTTGACGATAATAATGGAAATATGTGGATATGGAGAATTGATGGGGCCACAGGTTCACTAGATTGGGAGAGAGTGTCTATCCAAGGGACAAGTACGAATTCTGATACTCCAAGACTACGATTACCTGGACCTGTAATTACTCAGTTGGATTCAGATGCTGCACCTGAAATGATCCTAACTTTGCCAGATGATAGTAATCAAGGTACAGATGGAATGGGTGCACAATATGTAGGTATGGAAATTACTAGCACCAATGAGTTATGGAGATTCAGAGCTAAAAATGGTTATGCAGATGCGGAGCCAGTAGCTGTTGATACAACTGGTGACGAAATTACCGACAGAGTTTGTTGGGTCACATGGTACCCGGCAAGTTGGACAGATAGAGATGGCGTGGCAGGGTGCCATGACATCACAATTGACCCGCCATTCAGAGAATGGAGTAGAAATCTAGAGAGAGGTAGTGGTAATGATAACGATGAAATTGCAGTCGCTGCACCAATTGTACTCGATCTTGATGGGGAAGATGAACCTGAATTAATAGTCGCGTTTGGACGCCGCATTTTTGCGTTTGACGGAAATACTGGGGCTCCTGCAGATATTGGAAGCGGATGGAGTGCTGCGATTGATGTCCCTCACAGAGTCTGGGCAAGTCCAGCAGTTGCTGATATGGACGGGGATGGCTATCTGGACATACTAGTAGGTGACACGCTGATAAGTGAGGCAAAGTCTGATGTTTCACCATTAGCTGACGGGAGAGGAATAGGGTTCACCCCAAATGATCCCGACCCGGGGCAAATGGTTACAATAACAGGCCAATTTTCAAACATTGGAACAATAGATACCGATGAACCTGTGGATGCAATATTACTTCTAGATGGTCAAGAAATAAAGAGGTTCAGAACTAATACTGCTGAAGCTGTTGCGCCATCTGGTGAAGGAGGACCTATCACATTCAGTGTGTCAGTAGAGGCAACACTTGGAGTGCATGTTGTTGATTTAATATTGGATCCAAAT
>MDSZ01160149.1_pt1 | contig 10439 bp, 5 predicted proteins | sample 811201 | NCBI WGS metagenome assembly MDSZ01 (sample SAMN05326647, study PRJNA326480) | marine metagenome | isolation source: seawater | place: Indian Ocean: North | collected 2010
GTTCCTATTATGTTACACTCAAAATTATGTATATTAAATAAATTAGATCCTATAAAGTTAAGTGAATTTGGTGAATGTCCATATGATCAAGGAGGATATTTTATTATTAATGGTAAAGAAAAAGTATTTTTATCACAAGAATCAACTGTAAATAACATTTTATATATAAATAAAATATCAGGAGATGATATAATTTTAAGGGGGAATATAAAAACTATATCAAATGAAGGTTATCAATCAAGTCGTACTAATTATGTAACATTAAGAAGAGTTAATTTATTTTTACATAAACCAACAAGAAAATTATTAGAAGAAGATTATAATTTAGAAGAGAAGAAGGAAAATGTTTTAGATGTAAGAATATTAGGTGTAAATGAGGTAAATGGAGGTAAAGATTTAAATATTCCAGCATTTGTATTATTTAGAGCATTAGGTATTGAAACAGATAAAGATATTATTAGATTAATAATATATGATTCAGACGATGATACATTAAAAAATCAATTATTTAATTTATTATTACCAAGTATTAAACATTCTCAACCAATATTTAATCAAAAAGATGCTATTAAATATCTATCATTACATGTAAAGAATAAAGAAATAATTAATGTAATAGATGTATTAAATAATAATTTCTTACCGAATTATGAAACGAATTATAAATTTAAAGCAATATATTTAGGATATATATGTAGACAAATATTATTAACTCATTTAGGAATTATTAATGAGACAGATAGAGATTCATATAATATGAAAAGAATTAATTTAGCAGGATCATTATTATTAGAGTTGTATAGAGAATTATGGGGAAAATACACAAAAAATATACAGAGAACATTAGATGATGAATTTAAATTATTTTTAGAATCAAGAGATAGTATAGATGTATCTAATATAATAAACAATGTAAACAAAGATACTATATTTAATTCTAGGATAATGGATGATATAGTAAAATCATTTGGAGCAAGTTTTGGAACAGGTATATCCAAAAAGCAAGGTATAGTGCAAGACTTAAATAGAAATGTAATGTTAGGAACATTATCGCATGTTAGAAGATTATCAACACCTTTACCTAGTGGTTCTAAAACATTAGGACCTAGGAAATTGCATAATTCTCAATGGGGAATAGTATGTCCAATAGAATCACCAGATGGTGGTAATGTAGGTATTATAAATCATTTATCTATTATAGCAAAAGTAACAACTAATATATCAGAAGAGGGTATTATAGAAGCATTAAAAGATATGAATATTTTATTTATAGATAATATTACATATAATGATTTAAGTACAACGAAAATATTTTTAAATGGTAAATTAATAGGAGTGTATTCAGACGGTCCATTTTTATATAAGTATCTTAAATTATTAAAATTAAATTCATTTATAAATGTAAATACATCTATATCATTTAATTATGATTTAAATGAGATATTTATATTTACTGATTCAGGAAGAATCATAAGACCAGTATTGTATTTAAAAATAAATAAGGATTATGAAAAATATAATGAATTTATAAATGGTGAGTATGAAAAATTAGAAAATTGGAATAAATCAATACATGGGTATATATATAATATTAATCCAAATATATCTGTTTATGATAATAATTATTATAAAAAAGAATTAGATGAAATAAAATCAAAAGGAGATAATTTCATGGAATTTTTAGAATTAAATGCATCACCAATAGAATATTTAGATTCTTTAGAAACAGAGAATTCATTTATTGCGAAAGATGTAAATACTATTGATAAAGATTATACGCATTGTGAAATACATCCTTCATTGATAATGAGTGCTGTAGCATTAAATATACCATTTTCGAATAATTCGCAATATCCTAGAAATGTTTTCTCGTGTCAACAAACAAAACAAGCAGTAGGAATATACTCAACAGCATATAATACTAAGTTTGAGACATTCGCACATATTTTATATTATCCACAAAAACCTCTTGTAACTACTAGATATAAAAAATATACAGATGTTGATAAATTACCATATGGAATAAATGCGATAGTTGCTATAGCATGTTATTCAGGATATAACCAAGAAGATGCTGTAATATTAAATGAAACATCTGTTCAGAGAGGTTTATATAATTCATTATATTTAAGAAGTTATGTTGATTCAGAAGAAGATGAAAATGGAAAAAAAATATATTTCTCAAATCCTTTATTAGAACCTAATACGATGTTGACTACAGTTGGAAAATATAATAAATTAGATGATAATGGATTTGTAAGCGAAGAACAATATGTAACTCCTGATGATGTAATTGTAGGAAAGTGTTATAAAACAGTAGATAAATCAGGAAAAGAAATAACAAATTGTTTTGGATCTAAAATTAAATTTGGAACAAGTGGTATTGTAGATAAGGTTGTAGTAACTATGAATAAGGATGGTTTAAGGAGTTGTAAAGTTCGGATTAGAAAAATTAAAATGCCTGGAATAGGTGATAAATTTACATCAAGATGTGGACAGAAAGGTATGTGTGGTATGATCTTAAAACAAGAAGATATGCCATTTACAAAAGAAGGTATAGTACCAGACATAATAATTAATCCTCATGCTATTCCAAGTCGTATGACAATTAATCAGTTTTTAGAAGTTATATTAGGAAAGAGTTGTTGTATGTCAGGTCATTTGGGTGATGCTACTCCATTCCAAAATAGCGATACAAAAGTATATGGAAAAGTATTAAGTCAGTTTGGTTATGAAAAAAATGGAGATGAAGTAATGTATTCAGGTATAAATGGTGAACAATTAAGAACATCTATATTTATAGGACCAACATATTATCAAAGACTTAAAATTATGGTTGCTGATAAGGTTCATTCTCGTGCTACTGGAAGAATACAAAATTTAACAAGACAACCTGTTGGTGGAAGAGCAAATAATGGAGGAGGAAGAATTGGTGAAATGGAAAGAGATTCTATAATATCGCATGGTATATCATCATTCTTAAAAGAATCTAATATGGAAAGGTCAGATAAATTTAATGTTAGTGTAAATAATACATCAGGTTTGATTAATTATGATGATAGTAATAACAATGTAAATGTTCAGATGCCATATTCTATGAAATTAATGTTGCAAGAATTACAAACAATGAGTATAGGTGCTAGAATAGTTACAGATACAAATATATCTAACACTTCAGTATTTAATAAATTAGTTTCCGAATATTATTCTGGTAAAGGTGAAGAAGATATATTTGATGAAGATATTCCAGAAGATTTATATGATGATGAATAACTATATAAAGGATAAAAAAATAATATCATTATAATGGGTAATCTTTGTACAAAGATTAATGATGAAGAAAATGTTCCTTATGATATATATGATGGAATAATAGTGGAAGAAATTATTCCTATAAATCCAAATGAATTTAATTTAGATTATACAATAAAATGGAATGATAAGAAAAAGGTTTTAATTTATAAAATTTAAAGAAATTTAACAACTAATAAAATTGTAATGTACATCAAAGCAGAGAAAACAAATGAATGAATTAACATTAATAAATCTCTAGGTATACTGTCAACATCAATAATAGCACTTAAAACAGTATCAACAATATTAAATAAAAATGGATGAGCAACAACAAAGAATATAATACCACTCATAGCAGATATTGCTAGAGCATGAACTTTTAATCCAGATCCATCGTCTATACAATATGGAATATTTTTCATTTATATATTAATAGAAAAAAAATCTCCGGAATAATAACTAAAAACACCTGAAGAATTCATATTATCCCTAATTCCAATACCTTTTTTTTCTAATATTTTATTAGTAACATCTATATCATATAATACTTTATAATTTGTTTCAGGACTTAAATAATTATTATATGGACTTTCAATATTATCATTATTATCATCCATATTTGTTGTTAAGTAATTAACTTTATTTGTAGGATTACAATGACCAGAAACACCTTTAAGTTTATAGCAATGTAATATATCTGTATCTGGAAAATAATCATATGTATTATTCTTTATTGCATCACAATTACTGTTACTAAGTAAATCTATATCTTTAATATTTTCTTGAGATGTAATATCATTTTCATTAGCAATGTAATCATTATTGCAAGTAATGTAAACTTTATTATTATTGACGAATGTCTCAACATTTGTAAATAATAATGATACTAAAATAATTAATAATAATAATTTAACCAACATATATATATAATTAATATTTATATTATCTTCTTTTAGTTCTTTTAGTTTTTTTCTTTTTTGTATTTTTCTTAGTTTTTTTTCTTTTTCTACCACCAGATATTTTTACTGAATCCAATATAGTAGTAAATAAATCTATATATGTATGTAATATACCAAAACCAAAATTATATGTATTATCTCTAACAAATCTCCATTCTTTTTCTGCTCCTTCAGGAGCAGTTATCATTTTAAACTTAAGAGTATCATCATTCTCTACATCATCTTCTGAATAAGGTTTATCTATACCATCAGGTAAAAAAAATTTAACAAAAATATCTTTTGTTTCATTTACAAATGTTTCACCAAGTGTACTTGCCTTTGCTTTAAAATTAACTAAATTTTCCATTAATTTATTTAATTCATTATAATCATCTATTTTTATTATCTTAGGCGGAACTTTAACATAATCAGATCCATAAGCACTACAAATAAATTTATTTTCTTCATGTTTAATAAGTGTAAAATAGTGAACAATAGAACCTAAAGAATCAGGTGAATTTGCAAATATACACATTGGACAAATTTCAATAAATCTTACACCATCACCTACTTTAAAAAAATTAGAATCATCAATTGATATAGTATGCATAATATGTTCATCTAATCTTTTATTTTGCAATATTAATTCATGTAATATTAATGATTCTGGTATATCAGGTGTAAGTAATATTTTATTGAGAGAATCCATTAATCTTTTTTTATGAATATTCATAATAGAATGAGGTTTATGATATTGTTGTTTATCAGGTTCTAATAAAATCTTAATTTCTACTGGATATTTAGATAAATATACTAATATAGATATTAATATTAATTGATATGTTCTACATGATGTAATAATAGAATTTCTTAATGGTATTTCTTTATTAATATATGTATTGTGAAGATCATTTAATAATGAATCTCTATCGCGAATAAGAATAAATATATCATAAAGTTCACTCATATATTATATATATTTATTTTTTATCTTCTTTTAGTTCTTTTACTTCTTTTCTTTTTAGTTTTCCTTTTAGTTTTTCTTTTACTTTTCTTTATTTTTTTCCCACCTCTTCTCATATCTCTACCATAATCTATTACTTTATCACGAGAGGAAGATGTTTGACCAAATAAACATTCACCGAAATCTCTACAATAATCTAATACACCCTTTTGTTGTGGTCTTTGAGGAGTAAATCTTCTTTTTGCTTTCGCTAAACCTGAAACCATAACAGGGAATCCACTATCTAAATTTTCTGGAACATGTCTATATGCTTCACCAGATAAGAAATCACCCTGAACACCAATTTTAACACTAGGATCAAATAAACAAGAAGTTATAAATATATATATATTTGATCTAGGATTTAATGTTTTAATTCTATTTACAATAGTCGATAAATTTATATCTGAACCATATGCTAAATCACGAAAATTTTCATCTCCTTCAAATCTCCCATTAGATTTATTTAATAATAATCTTAATGCATTAGGAGTTCTTCTATTTATTTCATATAAACCTTTAAATAACATATCATCTACTAAACTATAAGACCAATCATGATTTAATCTTCTTCTATCTATACTTAAATGTGATACATCTTGTTCTAAGTAATCATAAGTAGTGTATTGAGTCCCACCATGCCCTTCAATATATTCTTTTTTTAAACTTTCTAAAAAGTTTCTATCATATAATTGTTTTGCTCCAAAAGCACCATTATTATTAAAATAATCATAAATAAAATAATCAAAAGAATCATTTGATAAAGCACAATATTGCGGTTTGGCACTTGTAATATAGTATACGTCACGATTTAATAAATTAGATTCTTGTGTATTTAAACCTTTTACTATTGAACCATGAAAATTAATTAGGAAAAATAAATCATTTTCATTAACACTTCTAGTACCACCAGGAATTCTTCTATGATCGGTTATAATTTTAGAATCTATTTCAGGGACTTGCCCAGTAGATAAATGACCTTTTCTGTGATCCAACCACCATCCAAATTTCCTCGGATCGGTAGTATAATTTGTAGTACCTTCTTTAAAATAATCAGTATTTCTTGGATCATGACCAAGTTGAAATCCACTCATTATAATATAACATATATATTTTTAATTATCATATCCATCTAAATTATCCCCATCATCATTAGCATAATCTTCATCAACTTCAGCAAGATCTTTACCATCATTATATCCTAAATCTTCAGAAGTATCTTCTTCTAATATATCTGATAATTTAATACCTTCTTTCATAAATATTTCTTCTTCAGTAACATATCCTCCATAATTTTCTTTAATTCTGTTTATTCTTTCTTCAGCATTATCAATTTTATATTGTTCAGAATTTTTATATTGTTCATTTTGTTTTGACAGATTATCAAACCAATTTGATAATCCTGCTTTTTGTTTCTGAACAGTCAATAATCTTTCTTCATTTGATTGAGATGTTAATTCACTAACCAAAGTAGATTTTTCTCTTTCTTTTTGTTTACTTAATTCTCTATTAAACATGTCTATATTTCTATTTTCATGAATATAAGAAACATCTTGATATTCTTCTACTATATTATGAATTATATCTAAATATAATTTAGAACAATCATTTACAACATCCTCTATTGAATCAACATAATTTAATTTTTCTTCTTCGAATAATAATGAATTCATTTCATAAATTTCTGAATCAGGTTTAGATAATTCACTAATATATTCAGCAAATTTATTAAGTATTAGTGTAAATATATAATTTATTAATGAATTAATGTTTCTGTTTAATAATATATTCTTATCATCAGAAATACCAACTAATAATCTAATATCATTTGTGTAATTATTTAGATAATTAAATAGTCCTTTAAAATGTAAATAATTTTTATATGTATTAAATCCTTCATAATCACTTGATTTAGAGAAAATATCTTCATGAATTAATTTGTTAGATAAATTAAAATATTCTTTAAGGTCATCTTTTCTATCATTAGCAATTTTCCATAGTTTCGTAATATAATTAGTATGAAATGTACCCATTGATTTCTTTTCATTACTTAAATAACTAACAATATTTAGTATATTATTGATAAAATTAATTTTAATATCATTATTATTATCTCTTAATATATTTTTTAGTGTAGAAATGGAATATTCAGATATAGTTTTAACTTTGACACCTTTAACTTTTTGATTGGTAACATTTACAGATTGTTTTAAACCAAAATATAACTCAATTCTTCTAATTTGCAATAATTCTTTAGAGTTACCTAGAGATTGTTCTAAAACTTGAGAAATATTATCTAAATAATTCTCTGTACTATCAATTAATTCAGTAAATATATCAGAAACAGCATCTTTCAGTTTATTTTTTAACGCGATATTATTGAGATATTTTAAATCTTTTTCATTATCACATAAATCTAATAATTTATTAAATATTTCATAATAATCATTTTTATCATTATCTAAATATTTATTTGATTTTATAAAAGTGATAAGATTATTTAGAGGACTGTATTTAACTAAATTATTATAAATGATATCATTAATTTTATCTTTTTCATAGAATGGATTATAAACTACGAATTCTGATTTTTTTAATATATGACTATTTTTTAAATATTCTAAATACAATAAAAAGTTTTCTTTTGTATCATTTAATTTTTCGTGACAATTATTTTTTGTAGAATCTTCATAATCATCAAAATCTAATAATAAATAATTTAAATATTTATTATCTTTCTTTTTAATAATATTACCATATTTATCTTTACAATATATATCAAATATTTTATTTAAAAGGTTTGATTTATTTTTTTTTAGATCTTCATAAGTGTTTACAGGATATATGTTAGTGGGTGTATATGAATATATTTTATCAGTATTTACTAATGTTGATAATATATGTAAATCAAAATTATTTTCATTTATATGAATTAATGTATTAATTACATTTGTATTATCTATTTTAGTATCTGATTCAGAAACTTCTTTATATAAATTAGGTATTTCATAAATAATAACATTATTTAGATCATCAAAATTAATTGATTCAAACCCTATCTTACTATTCCAACCAATAGATTTTAGTTTATCTTCTATTTGTTTATTTTCTAGTGTATTAATTAATCTATTAAATAATAAATTTAATATCACTATAGGTTGTTTTGATATACCAGATATTTGCATACAATATTTTGCCAATCTTTTATAAGATTCATTATTCATAAATTCAGATATATTTATTCCTAATTGTTTGTATTTTTCTTTACTTATGATATCATTTATTTCTGTAATTAAAGCATTATTTTCATATCTTTTGTCAACTGATGTGAATGTTTTATCTTGTTTTGTTTGATTATTAATATTAATAATTAAATTACTATTTTTATCAGGTTTATAAGATGGCCAAGAATCTTTTATATAAACCGAAAATTTACCTTCATTAAGATATTCTACATATTTTAAAATCCTTTTATTTATATTATAATTATCTTTAAAATAATAAATAGTTTCATATAACTGATTGTATATATTATTTAATCCTAATTTAGATTCATTAAGTAATTTTACAATATATTCTTGTATATTATAACCTTTACCTTTATTCATTTTTTCATAGTTTAATAATATACGTTCTATAAAACTTAACATATTAGGGTTAACACTTTCTTGTGTAATATTGGTGAAATCTTTGTCTAAATTAAATATATTTAACTTGACTTTCATGGTATATTGTGGTATAGCAGTCTGAACAAATACAAGGAATAAATAAATAGCACAAAGTATTTTATTAGATTCTTTTAAGAATTTATTAAATTCACTTTCTTCTTTTTTAATTAAACCTTTTAATCTAGTTTTTTCTTTTTTAGATTTAACATCTTTTAGTGGATATTTGTTTCTTATTTCGGTTAAAGTAGGGTGTTCTTTAAAAATATTTTCATTATTATATCTTTTTTCTATTAATACTTTATTGTCAATAGTATCAAAAATATCTAATATAGTTTTTAAATCTTTGTAATTAAGAGTAACGTTAAAAATTCCTTCGACAATTTTGATTATATCTCTATTTTTACTTTGTTCAGAAGATATTTCATCATCTTCTTTATTTTCATCTATTGCTTCATTCGTTTGTATAGGTTTTCCATCTGAAAATCCTTGTAATGGGGAAAATCCTTCGGGACAAAGATATTCTCCGCAATTTTTACAACAAACATATCCATCTTTTACTTCAGGGTCTGCATAAATATTAAGCATTTTATCAAAATTTTCTTCTTTCATAGAATATAAATAGTGTTTACAGAGTGATTTTTCGTTTGTATATTTATTATATAAATAATTACAATTTTCACTTAATTCTGGATTTCTTAAGAATAAATCAATATATCTTTGTATGTAAATGTTTTTTTGTTTAATATTTAATAATTTTAATATAAATTTAATACTTAATTTAGATCTTTCTTCATTTGTTAAAGTAGCACTCTTGACTTTTAATTCACTAATTTTTTTAGGTTTTGCAACATCATTATATTTTGAGATATATCTTTGTATATTTTTTTTTATTTTATCTACAATTTTATTTTTAAGTTCAGAATTAATATCATCAATAGTTATATTAAAATTGTGTAATGATCTATGTAAATTATCTAAATCAAATATATCATCGATAATATCTAAATTATCAATAATATCTTCTTTATTTGGTAAATTTTTTTGTAATATATACCCTAGTTGTGAATGATTTATATTATCAACATTTTTTAGAAGATAATATGTAATATTATCTATATATCCATCTAAATTATCAGTCTCAAAATCTATTTCTTTAGAAATAGTTAAATCGTTATTAATTCTATGTTTAAATATTTCAAAAGAATATGATTTTTCATATAAAAAACTAATTTCTTTTAATGATAATTTATTAGAATTAATATCAATATTTATATTTCTAAAACTATATTTAGGTGGAAAAAAGATAAAACCATTTATATTAAGTTTTTCTTTTTCTCTTAATATCTCAAATAGTGTTTTATCAGATTCTAATTTAGGATATTTTAATTCATTTCTTGTCCTAATATTATCATATGAATAATTTGTTTGTAAGAATGATTTTGTTATTATTTTAAATAATTGAGTCTTGCTAATAACTTTTACACCTGCACATGAATCGTCAGATATACAATCACGATAATATTCACCTTCATAAGA
>MDSZ01237317.1_pt1 | contig 10439 bp, 13 predicted proteins | sample 811201 | NCBI WGS metagenome assembly MDSZ01 (sample SAMN05326647, study PRJNA326480) | marine metagenome | isolation source: seawater | place: Indian Ocean: North | collected 2010
AACGCAAAGACTTTTACTACAGAGATCCAGTAGATAGTAGTCAACATGGGTGGACAACTATATGGCCCAATCAAACTAATCATGCATATCATCAAAGAGGTATGCAACCTTTCTTTGACAACTATAGAATGTATTTGTGGAACCAAGAAGAATATTTGAATCGTTATGTACAACAAGTTACACAACTGCAAAACTTTTTTACTGTGCATGGTATTCAGTATTATTTCTTTCAAGCATTCTATAACTTAGATGAGACAGGCATCACACAATGGGTAGACAAAGGTTATATCAACAGTGAAAATGAAAAAATGATTGTAGGAGAAAGTAATCCACGCTGGCACTTTCACTACAACAATCAACCTGATCACTGGATATGGGAACAGGTTGACGGCAAACGTTTTTACGGTTATAATAAAGCACCACATACCTTTCATGGCTTTATAACACAAAATGCAGGTGATAGAGAAGTCATTGGTGGTATGCACCCTAACCCACATGGACATGTTTTATGGTGTCATGAACTTGGAAGATGTATAGAGGAGTTAATATGAAACTACCAAACAATTTTATTCACTTTTTAAGAGTCAACGCTATTGTATGGGGCTTTTTAATTTTAGCACTGACACTAGCATATCTAAACAATGATAATGCAAAGTTCTGGTAATGATTTTTATTAGTGCACCTTTTGGAAACTATTTAAAATTTGAAAATGCAATTAGTGTTGCAGGTACATTTACAGTGAAACCACGCAAAGGTAGACTGAAACAAATATTTAAAACACTGCGTTATGTTAAAACAGAATCAGGTTGGAGTTGGCGAAATAAACTTGGATTACGAAATCCTGGACTGATTGCAGGAATGAGAAATACTAGTTTTAGGAAGATACTGAGTGTAGCCGCAATAGATGAAACAGACTGGACAAGTATTTTTAAATCAATCAGCAAAGAAAGAAACATTGAATTAAATGTAAGTTGTCCTAATTTAGATAGCCATAACGACACTACAACCTGGCAAGATTTTGACAAGTTTGCAAAAGGAATGAACAACGAATATACTATTGTTAAAATACCTCCTAATGCAACAGAAGAATTTATAGATAACATAGTTGACATGGGTTACAAACAAATACATGCAAGTAATACATTGCCCACAGAACAAGGTGGACTTAGTGGTAAGATATTAATGCCACATACATTAGGAATAATTAGGTATCTAAGAAATAAACATCCTCATGTAGAAATAATTGCAGGTGGTGGTGTTACTACATCTAGAGATGCAAAAATATACAAAGATGCAGGAGCCAATCACATAAGTTTAGGAAGTGTGTGTTTTACACCATGGAAGATAAAAAAGATTATAAATGAAGAAACAAAATAAGTCTATACATAGAAATGCTCTTTATAGTAAGATGATGGCACCAAAAATACAGCCAAAGCCTGTAATAAAAGAATACCTGCACGACATAAGAGTAAGGTTAAGAGAGTTAAGATTAAGACTTAATAGTTTAATAAGGATGACAAATGAAAGTTGATTTACTAGTTACCTGCGGCGATAGTTTTGCATGTGGTAGTGGTCTTCCAGACGCAGATGCATTTGAAAAAAGTTATGCAGGTTTGACAGCCAAAGACATTGGAGTAGAACAAAAGGTATTAGCAAGACCAGGTTGTTGTAACTATATTATTTGGCTACAAATGAAATGGGCAGTAGAAAATTTAACAAAGGCAAACAAACCTTTTGTGTTAATAACAATGACTAATGCCGCTAGAACGGCATGGTACAAGCCTTTCCAAAATAAAGGTCCAGGTGTACAACCTAGTATTGAACATTTAAATTATGAAGCCTATCCTCCATATGATAGACATACTACTACGCCTAGACCAATTCCTGTAAAGACAGATAACACTTTGCAAAGCGAAACATTGAGTAATCTAGATACATTCTTTGATGCTAAAGTAAAAGCAAGGTGGCCTCAGTTTCAAGTTGAACCACAAGCAAGAATTAAACTATTAAGGGATTGGGTGGCAGACTTTTTTAACTTTGAAATAAAACAAGAGTATGATAACGCAATACTTTTAAAAGGACATTTACTATTAAAAAAGCACAACATACCACATTTGTTTATGGGTTGGCAACCAAACTTTGCAGAACTAGTATCTGAGAAAAATTACATGGCAGTTGACTGGGGATATTGGAGTCAAAATTATCCTGACGATAGAGGCACAGGACATTGCGATTATCAAGGACACAAGTATGTATATTTAGAAATTATTAAAAAAGTAAAGGCACAAATATGATTAAAACATTATATACAAACGGAGATAGTTGGACATTTGGACAAGAGCTCAAAGACAACGAACCAGATCATTTAACATATAAGTTTTATAATAGTTGGCCATGGCACTTGAGCCAGCATCTTAAAATACCAAAACTTGTTAATGATGCTCTAGGAGGAACAAGTAATTACCGTATACTAAGACGCACACTTGATTACATTCAAAACTACAAAGGTAATTACGAAGAGCTTTTAGTTGTAGTTGCATGGACAACATATGAAAGAAAAGAAGTACCAATTGAAATATTAAGAAAGCATAATAACGGACATACTTCATGGGAAGAAAATAATTTAGAATATGTTAGCGTTCTAATGAATAGTATACCAGATGTAAAAACTGGAGATAGCGTACTTGATAAATTAATTTTAGATTGGCATAAGACAAGCACAATGTTAAACAGTCAACAACATAATGCAAAAGAATTTTACAATCAGCAGTGGATATTAAAACATGTGTGTAAAAGTTTGGATATCAATTTACTACAAGTTTATGCACTTGATAATCCAGAATTTGCAGGGCAGACTGCTAATAAAGAATGGCTTGATGAGATAATGCCTTTTCCAATTAGTCTTAACAGAATGTTAATGGCAGTTGAGCATGAGCAAGATGTTCGAGCTCCAATGCGACATCCTAACGAAGAGGGCCATAAATATATTGCAGAGCAAATACAATTCCAAATACCCTTCTTCAAAAATTATACATAATGGAGTAATTATGTCTATATTACACAAGATAAAAAGAATATTCAATGATGCAGTTTATAGAATAAAACTAGAAATTGCTTATCGTAAAAAATTAAAAGAAATCAAAAAGAAAGATCCATTCATCTACAAATAGGAGGCTTTATGGCTGATATTATAGATTTCAAACCTAAGGAGACAGTATATATTTTAAACTTTACTAGTCCTAGTCCACTTAAAATGACAAAGACTGGAGGAGAAAAAATTGTGCTAGAAATTCGTAAGGTTGATGAAACACACGGAGTAGGACAAGCATGGGTGCCTGCGTTAAACATAAGAGAAGCAAGAACTAAACTTGCTAAAATGATAGAAGTAACTGAGTTCCACGACTAATGCAAATAATAATTGGAATGGCAGGTGCAGGTCGCAGATTTGCCAATAGTGGCTATACGATACCTAAGCCTTTGTGTCGTGTAGGCGATACTACAATGATACAAAAAGCAGTTGATAGTTTAGGCATTGAAGGCAAGTATATATTTGTTGTCTTACATGAACATCTGCTAGAGTACAAATGGTTAGAAGGACACTTGGCAAGTCTTGCCAAGTATGTTACTATTGTAAAACTAGATGAAATAACTGATGGCGCCGCTTGTACTTTACTTCGTGCAAAACAATACATTGACAATGATGAACCTTTAATTAGTATCAACAGTGATCAAGTTTTACATTGGAATAGCAGTGAATTTATTACCAAGTGTAAACAGGAACCTGAGGTATCTTGGATAATGACATATCCACATAGTGATTTAAAACACAGTTTTGTCAAAGTAGATGACGATGGTGTAGTAGTACAAACTGCTGAGAAAGTTGCTATAAGTGATATGGCAAGTGTAGGATTGTATCATTGGAGTAAAGGAAGTTTATTTGTTGAAAGTGCAGAACAAATGATTGCTAATAATGATAAACACAACAACGAATTTTATCTTGCACCAGTTTACAACTACACACTAAAAACAAATATAGTGAAGCCGTACCAAGTAGATGCATCTAACTTTTCTCCAGTTGGAACGCCTTCAGACCTTGCAGTGTTCAATAACAGGTATTACAGAAAGTGAAAAAAGATAAACTAGGCACGCAGACTAGACGTCTTAATCGTAAACTTAAACACAAAGCAAAACGCAAAGGCAGAATTGACTTTAGAACAAATAGACCAGGAAAACGTAAATGACAGTAGAAGATTTAGAATTTGTAAGAGATAAAGATCAAGATATTTGGAGAGCATATTTAGATATTGGTTCATATAAAATGATGATAGGGTGGTCAAAGTTTGGCGATAATTATATCATAACAATTACTGAAGATAACAAAATGGTTAACATAGAAAATGTAAATCCAGGACCAATGATTACGTCAGGATTGTCTAAAGAAGTATGTAATCAAAGAATAGAAAATATGTATGCATACGTGAACGCACAATGAAAAAGTTTAAACTAGATGATATGAAAGGTGGATGGTTTGTAGGAAACTTTGAGCCTAGTGTAATGAAAGCAGACTTTGAAGTTGGCATACATCGACATACAAAAGGAGAATTTCATCAAGACCACTTTCATAAAAAAGGCACTGAAATAAATGTAATGCGTAAAGGCAAACTAAAACTAAATGGCGAAATATTTGAGCCAGGTGATATCTTTATATTGTATCCATACGAAGTCAGCCAGGTTGAATACTTAACTGATGTAGAACTAACTGTTGTTAGAAACATAAGTGACCCTAACGACAAATATATGTTTGACATCAAGGAATAAAGAAGGTATAATAAGATATGTTAGATATCTATGTAGATAGTGTTGACCCACAAGAATATTTTACAGTAACTTACAGACTTGAAGGAAATGATTTAAACAGAGCCGCTTTTGCACTAGCAGTAGGACAAAGTGTAGGCAATCCAAGTGTTCGCAATGAATATGAAACTCCTCAACTTATTGATCAGTATAGTGCTAAAGTAATTGGGCATCCTGATAAACTTGCAGGAAAGTTATCAGGCATAGTAAAGATTGCTTGGCCATATAGAATTATTGATTGGGAAACAGATGGAATAGCACAGTTTCTTTGTGTAGTAATGGGTGGACAAATGGACATTGATTATATACACAAGTGCGAGTTGTTGGAACTAGATATTGATAGAGACTTGTGTGATGCAGTAGAACCACGTTACGGACTAAGTGGTATGCGACATCTAACAGGCAACTACAACAAGCCGTTGCTAGGCACTATTGTAAAACCTAAAACAGGATTGACAGGAAAAGCACTACAGGAAATTGTTGGTGCATTTGTAGAAGGTGGTGTAGACTTTATCAAAGAAGATGAAATTATGGCAAACCCAAGTTGCTTGCCAATCAAAGAAAGAATATGGTTAGTTGAAGATGTACTAAAAGGTAGTAATGTTGTATACTGTTATTGCATTAATGCTGATCCTTTGCATGTATTAGATAGAGCAAAGATGGTAGCAGACAGAGGCGGTAATGGAGTGCATATTAACTTTTGGAGTGGACACGGAGTATACAAGTCAATTAACAAGATGGATTTGCCACTATACATACACTATCAAAAAAGTGGTGATAAAGTATTAAGCAGTGCAAAGAATGCTTATAGAATTGCTTGGCCAGTATTGTGCAAACTTGCAAGCCTCAGTGGAGTCGATACTATACACACGGGCATGTGGGGTGGATACCTCAGTGACGATGAAAATGAATTGCGGCGGACTATGCTTATGTTAAGTTCAAACAATACTGTTCCAGCATTAAGTTGTGGAATGACTGCTGAGCTAATACCTGAAGTAACAAGACGTTTTGGTATAGACTATCTAGCAAATGTTGGAGGTGCTATACACGAGCACCCAGACGGCTTGACAGCAGGCACAAAAAAATTAAGAGAGGCAATTGACAGAGAGGATAGATCAACTACATGTTAAATTATGCGTTTGATGTAGATGGAACACTTGGCGAAGCAAGACAAGTTATGGATCCAGATTTTAAGAGTTGGTTTATGCAATGGATGCGTGGCAAAAATGTTTACTTGGTTACTGGTAGCGATCGTGCTAAAACAGTTGAACAAATAGGTCAAGATCTAGTTGATAAGTGTACTATGTCTTTTCAATGTGCAGGTAACAGTGTTTGGCAGAAAGGCGTAGAAGTTAGTAGTACAAAGTTAAATGTGCCAGAGGACATGATTAAGTTTTTAGAAGAAAAAGTTGCCACAACTAGTTACCCAGATCTATATGGAAACCATATTGAGTTCAGAACTGGCTTGATAAACTTTAGTGTTGTTGGACGAAATGCAGTTGGACAACAACGTGATGATTATTATATCTGGGATCAAAAACATAAAGAACGTGAAAAAATAGCAGAAGAATTTAACAATATATTTGTAGGCTTTGAAGCCGAAGTAGGTGGAAATACTAGTTTGGATATTCATTTAAAAGGACGTAACAAAGCACAGGTATATGATGTAATAGGTGCACCCTTGGTGTTTTTTGGAGATAGAATATTTCCAGGTGGTAATGACTATCCATTACATTGTCGAATGATTGATCCGCTAGACAAAAGTTGGCCAGTTACTAGTGCATCTGAAACATGGAACTTATTACGAGAATATTATAATGAGTGAAAATCGCTGGGAGCAAATGCGTGAAAAACTTGATGGCATTGGTCCTGGTTTCTGTTTAGCAAAATGGACACAGTTAACCCTCAACCTACAAAATGGTACTGCACATAGTTGTCATCATCCACCGGTACATAAAATACCTGTTGAAGAATTAAAGAACAATCCAAGCGCCTTACATAACACCAAACATAAAAAAGAACGTAGAAAGCAGATGCTCAACGGCGAACGTCCTGCTGAGTGCGATTATTGTTGGCGTATTGAAGATGCTGATAAAACTGCATATAGCGATAGGCATTACAAGAGTGCATTTAGTTGGAGCGAGCCATTCTTTGATCGTATTGCTAACAGTAAAGGCACAGAAAACTTTACACCCAGTTATGTAGAAGTTAGTTTCTCCCATGCTTGTAATTTCAAGTGTATGTATTGTAGTCCAAGTATCAGTACAAGTTGGATGAAAGAAATAAAACAATATGGTGCTTACCCAACTACAGATAGTTATAATAATATTGAATGGATTGAGCAAACAGGCAAAATGCCAATCCCCACTCGTGAGTACAATCCTTATGTAGAAGCATTTTGGAAATGGTGGCCTACACTTTATAAAGGCTTACATACGTTTCGTGTAACAGGTGGTGAGCCCTTAATGAGCAAAGACACATTCCGCATGATGGATTGGATACTAGAAACACAAGAACCCAATAAAGAATTATTGCTAGGTATAAACACAAATTTTTGTGTTGAAGATAAATTGTTTGATCGCTTTATTGAAAAAGCACAAGCAATACTAGACAGTGGTCGTATTCGTAAACTTGAAGTATACACAAGTGCAGAAGCATTTGGAAGCAAAGCAGAATATATTAGAGATGGTCTTGATTATAAAAAGTTTATGAATAACGTAAATCGTATATGTAAATTATTTGGACATAGAGAAGATTTTACACTAACATTTATGTGTACTTACAATGCTCTTAGTGTTACAAGTTTCACAGACTTTGTTGGTGATTTAATTAAGATACGTGAAGACTATGGACTATATAGCATTTATATTGATGTAAGTTATGTACGCTATCCAGAAATGATGGACGTGAAAGTACTACCTGTAGAGTTTGAGCCTCACCTTAGCCGCACTATTGAATACATGCAATCAATGGAAGAACTAGGACTTATGCATGATAGTGAAACTGCAAAGCCTAAGCGTATTTTAGAATACTGGCGTAGTACTAGACACACTGATCAAGAAACACATGTCAAAAACTTTAAAGTATATACTAAAGAATTAGACAATCGCAGAGCCACATCATTTAAAAAAGTTTTTCCAGAATATAGTGCATGGTATGACACAATTTAATCAAATTTATATAAATAACAGTGTAGATGGTTTAACCGATACAGTTATAGATGCAATGTCTATAACACCAGCGTCAGCAGCCTCTGGAACTAGAGCTATCAAACAAACCCTAGCAAGTCTACTAAAAAATCATAACAATCCCTATTTTATATTAAATGGGCCATGCGAATGGTTTGAGTCTTGGTCGGATTCTAGGATTAACTTCTCAGGCCAAACAGTTGATTTCTTCTTGTATGAAGTTTTGTATGTTTGGAATAATAACAAAAGATGGGATTGCCCGGATGGTGTTATAAATGAAGATTGTGTTATCAACGAATTTGAAATGGTCGATCGTTGGTGTGAAAAACATAATTGTTCATATAGGATATTTGTTAACGAATATAACATGCTCCAATCACTCCGAAATACAAAATACGCTAACTGGGCAATCCAACATCTAGATACTTTTAGTCTAGCATATTATATAAAAACTAAAGATGCTGACTCTTATAATCTAAAATACGATATTCAATATAAATTAAATTGCTTTACATATCGATGGGATCAGATTCGAATGTTAGCATCAGCATGGCTAGCAGGCAGAGATGATTGTGCAGTAACACATTATCACGAAACTGCTGGAGTTAAATACAAGTGGCCTATAAAAAATAGTATACATTATACAAATCTAATTAACAAAAAGAATTTACTACACCGCATTGGACCTTTAACACTTGAGAAACATTTAACAAAACAGTTCAACCCAAAAAAGAATATATTGCCTATTACAGATAAACACTTAACAACAGATTCAATTGAGTATTATTATTTTAGAAGTTTTGCTAGTTTGGTATGTGAAACCAATTATGAATATCCATGGGGACAATTAAGTGAGAAAACAATTAATGCTATACGTCATGAAAATGCATTTATATTACTTGCAGGGCCAGGTAGTTTAGAACAAGCAAAGTCCTGGGGCTTTAAAACTTTTAATAAATGGTGGGACGAAAGTTATGATAAAATAATTGATCCATGCCAGCGTATGGATGCAGTTTTAAATATAGTTGATACTATACTAGGTTATACATTTGAAGAGTTAACGGACATTAAAAAACAAATGGCTCCTATACTTTTACATAATAGAAATATAATTCGTACAGGCGAATTAAGACAAAACATAATGAAGGAAATACAATGAACATTGGATGGTTTGGGTTAGGCAAATTAGGTATGCCTTGTGCAGAAGTTATAGCAACTAAAGGACATAAAGTTTATGGATATGATGTTGCTGATGTAACAAGCAAAAAAGTAACAGTTGTAGATCATCCAAGCAAAGCAGTACATGATATGGATTTTGTTTTTGTAGCAGTACAAACTCCACACGATCCTGCTTACGGCGGAGAAACACCTATTACACATTTACCAAACAAAGATTTTGGCTTAGATAGTGTAAAAGAAGTACTAAGCACCATAGACGCATATTCAAATGCAAACACTATAATTGTTTTAATTAGTACAGTATTACCTGGCACTACTAGACGTGAATTTGCTAATAGGATTAATAAAGGTAGACTAATTTATAATCCATACTTAATTGCAATGGGTACAGTAGAATGGGACATGGTTAATCCTGACATGGTTATTATTGGAGGCGAAAAGCCAAACGACACAGACGCCAAAGAACTAGTTAAGTTTTACAAAACAATTATGGAAAATAATCCACACTACAACATTGGTACATGGGAAGAAGGTGAAGCAACAAAAATATTTTACAATACATTTATTAGTGCAAGATTAAGTTTAGTTAATATGATACAGGATGTTGCACAACGTATAGGTAATATGAATGTTGATGTAGTTACTGAAAGTTTGAGTAATGCTGGTAAACGTATTACCAGTGCCGCTTATATGAAAGCAGGAATGGGCGACGGAGGACCTTGCCATCCAAGAGATAACATTGCACTAAGATATCTAGCAGAAAAATTAGATTTAGGATATGATTTATTTGATGCAATAGCACATAGTAGAGAAGTACAAGCAAAGCATTTGGCAAAAGAATGTTTAAAACATGGAAATAGGATTACATTAACTAGTACAAGTTACAAACCTAATGTTGACATAACAACAGGAAGTTATGCATTACTAGTTGCACATTACATTGAAGAATTAGGAGGTGCAGTTGCAGAGCCAGGAGATAAAGATGCAAGTGTCATATTAGTAGTACACAAAAATGATAAAGTTTACGCAAAAGATTTTGATACTGTGATAGACCCTTGGCGTAATTATCACAAAAGTAATCCAACAGTAAAGGTAGTACACTATGGTAACACTAGACAAACTTGAGTATCAGCCATTAGAATTTGCGGCAACATGGGACGATGAATATAAAAAGTTTCCATATGAAAGACGACCGTTTGGTGATTTTAGTCAACTACA
>MDSZ01262343.1_pt1 | contig 10439 bp, 17 predicted proteins | sample 811201 | NCBI WGS metagenome assembly MDSZ01 (sample SAMN05326647, study PRJNA326480) | marine metagenome | isolation source: seawater | place: Indian Ocean: North | collected 2010
AAGTGGGCAGCGCCTAGCGACGGGTGATCGTGCAGAAAGTTAGGGTAGCGGATCGGCCATGGTGGCGGGTTCGCTGTTTTTCTTTGGTTTTCTTTACCGTATTTGTTGCCCGGTAGACACCAAACGTATTACACTCCCAGTGTCAGCAACGGAGGACAACATGGAAGCGACAGCAACAACAACACGAAACATCGGGATGGACGGAGTCGGTATGCCTTATTTTTACGAGGCCGAGATGGTAGAGATTCGTAGCGACGAAGATCCTCTTTACGTCGCGTATCTTCCGACAGTCGTTATCGCGATTGTAGTAGACGGCGCGACTTATACTCTTAAGGGTTTTGCAGCGGTCGATCATGATCAGCGAGAGGCGCACGCTCAAGCTCACGAGATGGTCGCTAAGGTTCTTCGTCGAGGCGTCGTTAATCTTCAGCATTGGGCTCGCGAAGCCACTTACGAGGAGCGGGCTACCGACGGTACAGAGGAAGCGGAAGCGATGGACGAGGCGCGGGGGTGGTAATCACCTCGCCCTCTCGGGTCTGGGGATGATGCCTCCCCACTGATGATGGCCACGGCAGGCCGAAACCCACAGACAGAGGACAACATGACAACGACAGCAACTTTCAAGACAGTGCCACACGTCAACCGATACGGATACGTCCCGCAGCGCGAGATCGGTCAGGGCGTGTCTAAGGTTCAAGTTACAGAAACGGACGACGGTTATCACTTGTGGGCATGGGATCGACTCGTGTTTAGCGGTCCCTGTCATCGTTTTGTTCACCCGCACGCTTTTGCTTCTCACGACGCGGCGCTTCAGTTTCGAGATAAGGTCAACGATCACGGCGAGATCGATTCTTCTCTTTGGGTCCGTCAGGTTCACGTCGCGTCCTTCGAGATGGCCGAGCGTTCTCGTAAGGCGCGCGACGAGTGGCACAACGACGCCGAAGAGATTCGCGGCGAAGCAGAGATAAACGCTTATTGATTCAAACCGGCCCCGCAAGGGGCCACAGCGCCCGGGAGGACAACATGACAACAGCGGCAGCAACAACAGGGGCAACGGTTCGGAGGATAGCGACACAGGGCGTCGGCATCCCCTACCCTCACGAGGGAGATATGAGCGTGATCCGCGTTCATACGGAGGACGGCGAGGATCAGTTTTACACCCCTTGGATCCGCATCTCGATCGACGTGGACGATCAGCGCTACACCTTGGGTGGGTTCGCGGTCCGTGACCGGGACGAGTGCAAGTCATACGCGAAGGCGAGCAGACTCATCGCGAAGATCCTCGATCGCGGCGTGATCGATCTTCAGCACTGGGATCGTTACATCTCGTATCAGGAGTCATGCGAGAACGGCGACCTCGCAGCGTGGGAGATGGCGCAGGAGGACGCATGGTGATCGCATTGCGGATCGGCTGTGGTGGCCGGTCCGTTGTTTTTCTTTGGTGTATGTGTTGCACGTTAGACAACAAGTAGGATAAGACACCAACGTCAGCAACGGAGGACAACATGAAACAAGGCAAAGCAAAACTGTTCAACGGACGCAAGGACATCGACGGGTGCTTCCACCGAGGCAAGTCAGGCCGGAAGGCTCGGCAGGCGAAAGCGCACAAGCGAGCGATCGAGCGTCAACTCCGACAGGCTTCTAAGGCGATGTGTCGAGCGGCGTATCGTTAACCACTCACCGGCCCCGCAAGGGGCCACAGCGTCCGGGAGGACACAATGACAACAACAACAACAACAACAACAACAACCAGAACACGCCTAGCGTCACCGGGAGATCTCGCGGATGCCCTCATCGAGTGCGAGCACGACGAGACGGCTTGCGAGGTATGCGCGAACATCGTCCCGCTCACAGACGCGCGGCACTCGTTCCCATGGTGGCGCGCAGGCGATGGCGTCGTTCACTGCAACGACTGCGCGGTTCAGTAACCACTCACCGGCCCCAAAAGGGGCCACAGGAGGACAGCATGGCAGGAACAAACCACATATGGCCCGAACCCCTACAGTCTGAGATCCCCGATGGGAAGTCCGGGCGGTGGGCCTACTACATCCACTACGAGACATGGGTCGCCACCGCTCACTTCGACACAGACGAGGATTGCGTCAGGTGGTGCGAGGCGGACGTCCAGTGGGCCGGAGGCGGGCGCGTGCTGTTCGCCTCTACATGGCGAAACCACGTCCGAGACGGCGCCGGAGGGGTCAGCGGTGGCCGAGACGCTCGGCGCGTCTGGGTAGATCGGGGCAAGCTGGATCGGTTCCTCGACCGCGAATGATCGCAAAAAGATCGCGCAGCGGATCGGCTCTGGTGGCTAATCCGCTGTTTTTCTTTTGGTTTTCTTTGCCGTATATGTTGCACGCTAGGCAACAAACGGACTATAGTCAAAACGTAACCAACAACAACACACCCACACGGGAGACAACATGACAACGACAACAACAACAACAACGACGACAGAAGCACCGATGACAGCCCTCGAGGAGACTCGTCGACTAATCGACATGCCTCGGCTCTGGGATCTCAAGACCAACATCCAAAGATACACGGATGCAGAAATGGCAGACGACGGTCCAATCAACGTTAATCTTTGGCTGAACGCTCCCGGCGAGGGGCCGCGAGTTACAATCAAACTCTACAACGACTACGCCCACAACACCGAGCGCGAGGCGCAGGTTATGGCGGCTATGGTCAAGATGGGCGCGGAGACAGGTCACGCTCCATATTGGCACGACGCGACTACTATCGCTTTCATGGACATCTAAGACAACAACCCGGCCCCGCAAGGGGCCACAGCGTCCGGGAGGACACAATGACAACGAAGCAACAAAGACAACAAGCCGTTTTCCTTCTAACTCAAGCCATCGAGCACATGACGCGGGAGCCGGTCGAGACTGCCAGCCTTATTCATGCGCGGCTAGCTCTCGGAGATGCGGCTCGACCCCGCACGACATCCGTGCAGCCCACCATCGATGCCATGAACGAGATCATGATCGACCACATCCTGCCCGCGCTGTCGGAGGCAGCAGGCCACACCGTGATCGATGACCCGTCTCCGTTCATGTTTAAGATGGGAGGCGACACGATCGGCGATCTAGAACGCGGCGTATGATCGCAACTACCTCAGCTAAGACAACAACCGGCCCCGCAGGGGGCCACATCATCGGCCGACGTTGCACGTCCTCGCCCTAGTGGGTTAGGGCGTGGTTGTCGTTACGGGTCACGCCCCGGTCAAGTGCGGATTGCACGACAGATCCACACATTGACCAGTAAGGAGGCCCACACATGGCCACTATCTCATCGCCGTTTATCAATAACGACATCGAAGCTCAGGTAGGTTTTGCCTACACATTCGCTGAGCAAGCTATTCTAGACCGGCTAGCGGACCGCTTGAACGTGCTACCCATCGTTCAGTTGGTCGGAGACGCAGCAGGCACAGGCTCAGACACCATCCGCGTCAGTAACATTGGGGGCTTGGGCTACAACGCAAGCATGAGCGCGCTAGGATCGGAGACTGCCACGATCACCGCCAGCACTATGGATCTGGGCTTCAGTACCTGTAGCATCGCAGATTATGGCCTCGCCTACGAAGAGAGCTACAAGGCGGCGATCCTCGCTCGCGAGCCTCAAGTCCTGATCGACTCGATCGTTGAGACTATCCCCGATGCATGGCTGAAGCAGATGCGCACCCTCGTTGCAACCGAGATCGCGGCGTTCTCGTCCAGCGTTGGATCGGCTTCGCTCACCCTGAGCGTTGACGACTACCTCGACCTGATCGCAGTGTACCGCGAGGCCCTCGGCTCTCGTCTTCCGGCTGTCATGCTGCACCCTGTGCAGTTGTCTCAGTTGGTCGAGTCCTTCCGAAGCGAACCAGCGTTCCAAGCCAACATGACAGACTTCGCAAGCGTGCAAGCGTTCAACGAGTCCCAGACGGTCACCAACGCTTTCGGCCTCGGCGCGGACATCCACATCTCGGACAGTGTGACGACAAGCGGCGGCGGCTACAACGGCGGCGCGTTTACCCCGGGCGGCATCGGCTACGCAGTAGCGAGCACCGGCAATCTTCGGACCGCCAACCCGGCGACGAGCATCCTCGTCCCCGAGTTTGGACTGGTCATCGAAGACCTGCAGTCAAATACGGGTACTCGTCGCGTAGACGCTCGGGCATTTTTCGGCGTTGCAGCGGGCTCATCGGACGTCTACACGTTCCGTAAGGTCGTATCGACTACATAGACAACCTGAGAGGAGGAGACACACATGGCAGTACCCCGAAAGACCAAATCCAAGAAGGCCGAGTCGGCTGTCCTCACGGGCGCCGTCTCGACTGGTAAACCCAAGGCCGAGACAAACCTCGGTCATCTGCTCAAGACCCCGGTCGCGGCAGCGTCCACCCGGACGCCAGTCTGTGACCCGTCCGAGCGGTTCTTTCTCCGGCATTGGCCGAGGGAGTGGGAATGCGAAGAGGTCGACGGCTCTCCTGTGTGGCTCCCCATCTTAGGCCCCCACCTACTCAAACCGGGCACGACAAACATCAGAACACTAGCGAAACATGAGGCCCACCGGCCCCATCTCGCCTACGAGTTTTCGGTGATGTCGGCTCGGCGCGACGGGTGGATCTATATCGATCCCGATACGCCCGTCCCCGATGGGTGTCTCCCCGATGGCGTGCCGGAAGGTGGCTACCTTCGATCCCTTGACTGTGTGTCTCGCTCGGGCGTTCCCGGCGAGAAGTGGGTCGAGGCTTGGGAAGTCCCCGTCCCTACGCTACCGGGTGAGCCCCAGCGGTGGCGATTCGATCGCGCTAGCTACAACCGATGGCGAAAGCACCTCGTCGACTCCGAGCAAGTCCCAGCACCGGACCCGGAGTGGCTAACGATGAAGCGCGACACCATCGCGAAACACCTACGAAGAACCAAAGCGAAGCCACTCCCCACCGACCTCCGGGCGGAGATGGTCGCCAAGCATCAAGAGCGCCTCGACATGATCGACAGCGCGCCAAGCCCGGAGGCAACATGAGCGACGAGTCCAGCAAGCGGAAAGCCATCGCGGAGACGGCGAGAGACTTCTCTCGGTCGACTGGTGGGCGCGTCACCTTTGAGCAAGCCAAGCAACGGATCACAGAGGCGCGGAGACGGGGCGACCGCATCCGAGCCAACAACAACAAATAGGAGGCCCCATGGCCTACGGTTCTTCAGCACTTCACGCCCTCGGGTCACCCCTCGCCATGCGCGGCGGATACAAGGTGAGCACGAGCAGCACCGATCAAACCCTCACCCTCAAGTCCTCGACGTATCACACGGACACCCCGACGACCTCGGTCGTCTACACGCTCCCGGCAGTCTCCAAGACTCACGCGGGGATGTGCTTCGTCATCAAGAACGACGCGGCGGCAAGCCATACGATCCACGTCAAGAACGCCGACGCGGGCTCGGTGCACGTCATCGACGCGCAGCATCAGGGCCACGTCTACGTCACCGACGCGGGCGCATGGGCTTTGTTTAGCGCTCACGCGGTGACTGCATAATGGCAGGCAGTGGGGCGACGGTCTACAACTTCCGGATGGGAGGTCCTGACGTGCTCCAGCGTGAGCACGCCAACGACATCGCGCTCGAGGTGTATAAGGACGGGGCGCTCGTTGCTCCGACCTCTGGGACTGTCACCCTCATCGATCCGGGTGGTGTGAAGGTGATCGACGCGGCGGCTGTAACGGTCACCGACTCGATCGCTACTTACACCATCGGATCGGGCGTCCTCCCGTCGACGGTAGCCATCGGCCGGATCTACGTCCTCCGATGGGCTCTCGTCATCGCGGGCGCGACGTACACTGTTCAGCGCGTGTGCAGCGTGGCGCGCTTCCCTATGGTCCTCCCAGTCACAGACAAGGACCTAACGGACGGCGAATATCCCGACCTGATCGATCAACTTGGAGACTACGGCACCAACGCCCAAGCCTTCCTTGAGTCATCGAAGCGGGACGTGTTGCGGGAGTTGGAGCAGGAGGGGCAATGGCCCGACCTCATCGTCTCACCGTCGGACCTCTTTGAGCCTATCCGCCAGTTGGCGCTCTCAAAGATCTTCGCCTTCCTGTTCAACACCAACGACAGCGAGCGATCGCAGGTCCTGATGGACATGCACCGGGATCGCTATGAGAAGACCCTGCGGACGCTTACCGCCCGCTTTGACAGGGACGACGACGGCCTGCCCGACAGCAACGCCCGCGAGGCAGTCCACCGGGTGATCCATCCCGGCGGGGCTCCCCGTCGCTACCGTAGGAAGGATCCGCGATGGTAGGATCGATCTCCGACTTGCGGGGTCAGGTGGTCACGCTGATCAAAGCGGTGCCCCTTGGTCCGTACCAACAAGGATCGATCACCTCCACACTCAAGGAGGCGCGGCGGCCCTATGCTATCCTTGACGATAGCCACGCACGGAAGCACCTCCTCTTCTCCGTCGACGTCCCCTCGGTGTCGTTCTCTGACTTTCACGCCAATCAGTCTTTTCCATATCTAGCGAAGGCCGATCTCCGGGTTCAGTTCCTGTACCGCATCCGAGCAGCCGACCACGACGACGAGGACAAGGCGAGCGACCTAGCAGAATCCATCTGCAACAAGCTCCTGACCCTCTCGACGTTCAATCAGAAATACAACATCCTACCCGTGGAGATTCACGGAACCGAGCTAACTCCCGACGGTGAGTCCGTGCTCATCTCCCAGCGCTACAGCGTCACATTTGACCTTCTCGGGCCATAGGCCCAGCAACCCCACCCAACACCCACCCAACCAACGCGGAGGCCACCATGGCACGCTTTACCAGTCGCAACACCACGATCAGTTTTCAGGACGGATCGGGCAACTCTGTCGCAGTCGGCCCCGGCCCCGGCGATCTCTCCATCAGCACCCAGAACGCAGACAACGCGGAGCGCGTCCGAGTCATGGACCGTCTACAGTTCGACGGCCACGTTCTCGGGGCGGACCTCGAGCAGGACTGTAGCGTCTCGGTTCAGTTGCCGAACCAGTCGGTCACAGACGCCACACAGCTACGCGTTTACGACTTCATCCAGAAGACCGGATCCTTCGCGAGTCGCGCGTCGACCTCGAGCGACATCGCGTCAGCATGGCGGACCGTCGTCACAATGACCGACGGCACGACGACCGCGACGTTCACTCTTCCGGTATGCACTGGCGGCTTCGACTTCTCGGAAGGCGCTGAGGGGCACACGTTCTCGATCTCGTTCCAGAACAACGGGACGATCGTCGTAGCATGAGCAACCCCAAGACCATCGACATCGCGGGGGTGGCCTACCCGGTCGCCCTACCGCTTCACCCGATCCGTTTCCGGCTTCACGAGGCTATCGTCTCGGCCGAGAGTGGATACGATTCCCTTGCGGCTCTCTGTGCGTCCCTTGGGGCGTGTTGTCCGTCCATCCTATCCGATACCCCCGGCGCGCAGCGTCGAGCGCTCAGAGAGGACGTGACGGACTACGGGGAGCGGGTTCTCGATCACCTCATGACGGCAGGCGCTACAGCCGAGCAGATCAGCGAAGCGGCAACCGCTGCAACTCGCGAGATGCTTGGGGCGACACCGTCGGACGAAGAGGTCGAGGAAGCGGTGGATTTTACCGAGGGCCGGGGGGAGATCTCCACCTCGCATACGTCCGTCTCGGCCTGAGTCACTACGGGGATCCGTTGGCGCTCTACAAGTTGGAGCAGACGGATCGAGACGCCCTCCTCGCGATCCTTGGTCTTCAGTTGTACGAGTCACAAGCAGCAAAGCGGACCACACTCCGGAAGGAAGATCCGGGGGTCATCGGCGACACGTCCAAGGCGATCGCCTTCATGGCGGGATCATGAGCCTCTCCGAGTTTTACGACAAGCAAAGAGCGTATCAGTCCAGCGTTCAACAAGTCCGCGATCGCGTTGACTGGCGCCCAGCTATCCAAGCGTTCAGCAAGCCGAGCGGCAAAGTCGACAAGAGCCAGCCGATCCAAGTCGATCCCGACCTGAGTCGGAAGATGGCGGCGGCGATCGTCGAGTCATGCTCGGTCATTGCCGAGCCCATGAACAAGCACATGGGCCGACTGGCTCTCGATGCGTTCCACAGGTGGCCGATCAAAAGTGGATTCAGCAAGAGCCAGATCGATCTCCAGTACAAGACAACCCACACAAGGCTTGAGGCCGTCGTCGTGTGTCGCGCTCCTTATGCGTACATGATCCGGGAGAAGGCAAAGCAGGAGCGCGAGGCACGCGACAAGAGGCGAGTCAGGCGGTCACTGCGTGCAAAGGTCGAGATCGCAAACCGCCGGAAGTGGGTCGAGATAGCCGAGAACCCAGCGCGGAAGAAGGATCCAAAGATATGGAAGGCGGCGGCAATGGTCGCGGCGAGAAGTCAGGGGCGCACCACATACGCGGGCGTCATGGTGGTCTATAGGCGGGTAAAGAACGAGTCCAAGACCTACATCGCGGCGTATGCGGCAGGGCTTGATCTAGTCAAGCGAGGCGCGCCGGTCCGCATTGTAGAGCGCGAGATCGAGCGGCGTCTCAGGAAGCTAACGAAGCGCGGGAAAGGCACGAAGAGAGGCAAGCGGATCGCCGATGTTCTACTCTTCAAACCAGCCGACGAGATCGCGCGGTTAATACAAGAAGACATAGCGACCAACATCGCGAAGGAGTTCGGCTGATGGCTAGCAAAGAGATCCAACTCAAGGTCATCGCAGACGCTAAAGGCTTCCAAAAGGAGATCATGAAGATCCCCGGGATGACCGAGAAGAGCGCAGCGAGCGCGGCCCTCCGGATGTCCAAGGAGATGCACAAGGGTTTTCAGAAGGTCGGCAAGGACGCGGAGAAGAGCGGGAAGAAGATCGGCGGGGCGTTGACTGTTGCCATTGGATCAGCCCTCGCGGAGATCGGACTCCGGATGGCGCAAGCCTTCGACCCATCCCAGATCGTCGAGATGATGCACGCGGCGGCGGATGCAACAAACCAGATCAACGATCTCGCCACAGAGACGGGGCTCTCTGCCAGCCAGTTAGCCACGCTCCAACTTAAAGCAGCGGCAACAGGTAAGGAGCTAGGCAACATTGAGGGCGCGATCCGTCCACTCGCTAAGAAGCTAGGCGACTTCAGACTCGGGACCGGCGAGGCGAAGGTCGGTCTGGATCAACTTGGGATCACGGTTGACGACCTGACGGGTCCGCGCGGCGGGCTGATCCCGATGTCGGAAGCCTTCGATCTGATCACGACTAGGATGATGGCGGTCGAGAACGAAGCCAAGCGCGCCGACATCGCGATCCGGATCTTTGGAGAGGGCGGCGGGCACCTTCTCGGAACGCTCTCGGCTTTGGGTGGAGAGATGGAGTCCGTCGCGGCTCTAAACAAGAGCCTCGGGATCAACAGCCAAGAAGCAGCGACAGCGGCGGCAGAGTTTCAAGTCGCCCTAGCCCTCAACAAACAGATGATGACCGCGATCAGCACGGTGATCCTTGTCGAGTTCGCGCCAGCGTTCGAGGCATCCGTCCACCTCATGAACCACGGCGTCGCCCTTGCCACAGCATACAGCAAGGCGATCGGGTTCTCGTTGACTCCGGCTCTGCAGGGCGCAGCGGCAGCGATGCGCGGCGACTACTTGCAAGCGGCGAAGCTAGTCGGAGAGAGTGCACTCAAGGCTACTGTCGATGTCGAGAAGTTGGCGGGCGCTTTGCTTGTCGAAGAGTTGAAGAAGGCGGCAGACCGTAGCCAGATCATCACGTCCGCTTTTGATGCAATAGGCAAGGCGGGCAAGGCGGCATCCGGATCAGTCGAGGATCTGGCGGATAACGTCGGCGATGTGGAGGTCGTGTTTAAAGATGCGACCGGACTGATCAAGTCAGAAGCTATCCCGGCTATTGTGAAGTTTAGGACGGACATCGAGGGACTCAGCGAGGAGATCATCTTCGGCGAGACTACCCTGAGCGATTGGAACGACGCGATCGACGAGGGCCGGGACAGGCTCGCGGGCGCGTCACTACTGACCAACATGTACGCGGACATCGCGGGCCAAGCGTTTGACATGGCGTCGGCTAAGACGAGCCAACACCGGGACACACTGACCAGTCTCCGGGAGGAGTACCAGACTCTGAACGACGAGCTACAGGCAGTCAACGACAAGGAGATCGAGCGCCTCGAGTTTCACAGCGAACGGACCGAGTTGACCGATGAGATGCGTAAGAAGATCAAAGACCTCGCGAACGACGAGCGATCAGCCATCGAGGATCAGATGGCTCTCAACAAAGAAAGGCGAAGGCAGGAGCGGCAGGCGTTGCGCGATAAGGCGCAACTAGCGCGGAAGATGTTCAGAATGCAGAAGGCCGCAGCAGTTGGTCAGACTTTGATCAACTCGGGCGAGGCGTCTCTCGCGGTGGCGGCTCAGTTCCCCCCGCCCAATCCACTCTTTGCGGTCGGCTTGGGACT
>MDSZ01031508.1_pt1 | contig 10438 bp, 11 predicted proteins | sample 811201 | NCBI WGS metagenome assembly MDSZ01 (sample SAMN05326647, study PRJNA326480) | marine metagenome | isolation source: seawater | place: Indian Ocean: North | collected 2010
GCTGACTTTCCGAATTCCTCTTATGCATTCTCCTGCAACAAAATCAAAGTGAGGAGTTCCACCTTTAACCACAGAACCTAGAGTGATGAGCGCGTCCACGTCTGTCTTGGTGATTATTTCTTGGCAGGCAAAAGGGATTTCAAAAGCTCCGGGGACCCAATGGACGGTTATTTCCACCTCATAATCAGAGACATTTCTTAAGTAATTTTGTGCACCCTCTAGCAAGCGGTTAGAAATCTCTTCGTTAAACCTGCTTACCACGACGCCTATGTGCACCTTTTCAGCGGTCACTCGTGCTCCTCAACGACTGATCCTTCGTCTACATTGAGCAGGTGACCCATCCGGTCCTCTTTCGTTTGGAGGTAGCGGACATTCTCCGTATTCGCTCCTCCAATAAGCGGAACTCGTTCAACGATTTCTAAATCGTAACCTTCAAGGCCACCGTATTTTGACGGGTTATTCGTAAGAAGACGCATTTTTGTTATTCCAAGATCTGAAATTATTTGCGCTCCAATTCCATATTCTCTTGAATCAACCGGAAACCCCAAGGCTACATTCGCATCAACGGTATCCATTCCTTCATCTTGAAGCGCATAGGCCCTCATCTTATGACCTAGTCCAATACCACGACCTTCATGGCCTCTAAGATAGACGATGGCACCGTTACCAGACTCACTAGCGAGCTTCATCGCCAAATCAAGTTGTGAGCCGCAATCGCACCTTAATGAACCGAGAACATCTCCTGTTAGGCATTCTGAGTGCACACGCACCAATGGGGGTTGGCTAGGATCAAAATTCTCGCTGACAAAGGCAAGATGTTCCATATTGTCAAGTGAACTCCGGTATATATGTGCAGTAAATTCACCGTATTTTGTCGGAATTCGCGCAGTGGAGAATCGTTCAACGAGTCGTTCATGGCGATTTCTGTATCGAATTAGATCAGCTATTGAGATAATTGGGATTTCATAGGTTTTGGAAAATTCTAGAAGTTCAGGTAGTCGGGCCATGGTTCCATCATCGGACACTATCTCCGAGATAACTCCTGCAGGTGAAAGCCCAGCCATTATCGCTAGGTCTACTGCTGCTTCGGTATGTCCCGCCCGTTTGAGAACTCCGCCAGCCCGCGCTCGAAGTGGGAAAACATGCCCAGGTCTAGCAAAGCCACTTGCGCTAATTTGGTCATCTGCAAGAGCCCTACACGTTAAGGCTCGATCACTCGCAGATATCCCTGTGGTTGTTCCTTCGGCCACATCTACAGAGATAGTAAATGCCGTGCCCATCGCCTCAGTGTTGTTCGCTACCATTAATGGAAGATGTAGTGCGTCGGCGCGCTCATTGGTAATTGGGCAACACACGACTCCACTGGTGTGCTTAACCATGAACGCCATATTTTCAGGAGTAATTGTCTCAGCAGCAATGATTAGGTCGCCTTCATTTTCTCGGTCCTCGTCGTCTATTACGACAACAAACTTTCCTGCTGCTATGGCGTCTATCGCTTCTCGGATTGTGTTTAAATCGGGCACGGTAATCTACTCTACTTCCATTTGCGTTACTTCTTTGCTGAAAGCTGGCGTTCTACATACTTAGCGAGGATATCTACTTCGATATTAACGGCGTCTCCAACTACTTTTGCTCCGAGATTTGTGGCTGACCATGTGTGCGGGATAACTGCTACCTCAAAACTGTTTGAGCCTACTGCTGCGACAGTGAGACTGATGCCGTCAATTGCAATTGAGCCTTTATGGCAGACATATTGTTCCCATTCAGCTTTAAGCTCAAAAACAAATCGGTATGACTGGTCATCCTGCATGTCGATACTTTGTATATTGGTCGTTCCATCAATATGGCCTTGAACAATATGCCCACCGAAGCGACCCGAAGTCTGAAGGGGCCGTTCAAGGTTTACTGGATTACCTTTAGTTAATGACCCTAAAGAGGTCTTATCCATAGTTTCTGGGACCGCGTCTGTGGTCCACCAGTCTTCTCCAAAACTAATGGCGGTGAGGCAACATCCATTTACAGCTATTGAAGAACCAATCTCGATATCTTCCAACACTTTGTTTGCTGAAAAAGTCAAGGACGAACCAGAGCCGCTAGGGGAGATCGACCGCACTTTTCCGACTTCTTCAATTATTCCTGTAAACAACTTGCACCTTTCAGCTGGAACACTACATGTGTATTAATGTATACCATTAATACAGGGAACGCAATGCCAGTACAGCTAACAATAGTTAAAGATCAATAAGTAGATGGCGGCTTACGTCTCCTATCTGTTTTAAAATCATTCGTCGACTGCTAAACCACCATCCGTCGTCGTGCAAAAGAAATGAATCGAAATACTGGCCTGTAACAATCACTTGCAGCGGGAAATCGTCCGTTTGCTGAAAGACCGTGAAGTACGATGATGAATCGGCTGAGTCGTTCATCACATTGGTTGCAATATTCGTTGTCACGTGGTGTGTCCGTGGTGTTCCATCTTCGTATCTACGCGTCGTCGCCACATACATTGCGCAAACGTCCTCGGCACCTTCGATGCTCCTAGCGTTATCGATAATAATTTTCCCCCTGCTAAACAACTCTCCGATACCTTCAAAGTCACCGTTATCTATTCGCCTGGCGTATTCGAATATGAGATTCTGAATTTTCTCTGAACTATTCATGTTCTCGCTTTCTAGATTCTGCATAGTAGTTGTGCGTAAGCATGTAGAATGATTTTACTTGCGGGTGTACCGTAATCACTCAAGGAAGATTGTGTTTAGTTCAATTCCTAGTCCCAATTCAGGATCGTTAGACTTAGGGCCGCTCGCCCTTCGGGGTTATGGTTTGATGATTGCCCTTGGCGTCCTCGCTGCGGTTTGGCTCGCTGCAAAAAGATTTACCGAGCGTTCATTGAATGCTGATCACGCTGCTGGCATAGCGATGTGGGGTGTCCCCGCTGGAATCATCGGAGCCCGTATTTACCATGTCATTACTGACTGGGGAAGGTTCAGCGGAAATTGGGGGGAGGCATTCAAAATATGGAAGGGGGGTTTAGGTATTCTTGGCGGGGTTATCGTTGGCTATTTAGCTGCGATGATTTATTGCAAAAGAGCTAATTTGGATCTCCGAACGGCTATGGATGTAGTTGCACCGGCAATACCTCTCGCACAGATGATAGGAAGGTGGGGGAACTGGTTTAATCAAGAGCTTTTCGGCCGACCATCAGACCTTCCGTGGGCGTTAGAAATAGATCCCGAGAATCGTCCCGCTCAGTACATCGAACAATCGACCTTCCACCCGACCTTTCTCTATGAATCAATTTGGAATCTTATGGTTGTATTGGCATTGGTCAAAATTGATCGGATGAAGAAACTGTCCAAAGGGATGCTATTCGTTGTCTATTTCTCCCTTTATTCCATTGGGCGTATTTGGGTTGAAGCCCTTCGCATTGATCAAGCGACACAGATCGCAGGACTTCGTATAAATGTGTGGGTGTTTTCCTTCCTCCTTCTTTTAAGTCTGGGTATTCTCTTTAAGGTGGAATGTAAAGGGCGCAGCATCGACCTCATTACTGAGAAAAGTCAAAATAAAACTCAGTTTGGGCCCGAAGAGGGCCAATTTGATGACGAGTAGCCGAATTAGTTCAATTTATCCAAAGAAATCTCAGCACAACAAATGCTATGAGGGTAGCTTCGTTGTTAAGGCTTGGAAGAAAAATGATTGAAGAGAATCCATACGAGGATAGATTTGAGCGAACTTTTGCATTTGTAGACCTTTCCGGATTTACGACCTTTACAGACCGGTGGGGAGATAAGGCTGCTGTGGAAGTTCTTAATGACTTTCGATTTCTCGTTCGAACCATAGCTTCTCGAAAGGGGATACGGATTGCAAAATGGCTGGGTGACGGAGCCATGCTGGTAGCTGTCGAGCCCGAAACTGCAACTGAAGCGATTATGGAAATGTTAGAGTCCTTGGCCCAGTCTGATGCTCCCTTAGAGCTACGTGCAGGTCTAGCTTCTGGACCTGTGTTGCTTGTAGATGGAGAGGACTACCTTGGGCATGCGGTCAACATGGCATCTCGATTATGTGACCGAGCCGGACCTGGAGAAGTTCTTGCTACAAGCTCAATGATTACTTCACTGATGGTTAACACTCCGTCTAGCCCTATTGGTAAACACAAAATTAAAGGATTCAAAGAACCCATAGAACTGGTTCGTCTTGCATTGGCTGATTAGAGTCGAGGTATTTCCTAACATACCCATTCAAAGTGCCAGAAGATGTATTCTAGATCCTGTGCATCTTCCCTCTCCTCACCATTTATATTGTGTAAAGCGGCACCAGTTGCCTCTCGCACCTGAAATTTCTTAAGAGTTCTTATGTCGACTGGCCAAACATGGAGTGATCTGGGGGTTGACTCAGATATTTGTGACGTCCTTTCTCAGAGAGGAATTGCATCACCGTTTCCTATACAAACTCTTACCATTCCAGATGCCCTCTCCGGTAGAGACGTCTGCGGGAAAGCAAAGACAGGTTCAGGGAAGACTTTAGCTTTTGGTATTCCTATGATTCAGAATCTTAATTTAAATGATGAGATTGGTTTACCGGTGCCAAGAGTCCTCATACTTGTGCCTACTCGAGAGCTTGCAGTCCAAGTAAGCGATGAGCTTAAACCTATTACCGATATCCGCAGGCTAAAGATAGCTGCAATCTATGGAGGGGCGAATATTGAAACTCAGATAAAAACGATTAAGAAGGGCTTAGATGTCATCGCTGCCACGCCAGGAAGGATGATCGACCTTCTAGAGCGAGAAGAAATTTCCGTTGGGGGATTGGAGATGGTTGTAATTGATGAAGCTGACCGCATGGCCGATATGGGTTTCCTCCCCCAAGTTGAATGGATTTTAAGAAAGGTCGAACGTAGACACCAAACCCTTCTGTTTAGCGCAACGTTGGATGGGGCTGTTAACTCATTAATCCAGCGATATCAATCTGACCCTTTCATGCATGAAGTCGAGACGAAAGAAATTACCGTCGAAGAGATGACACATCGCTTCTTGCATGTCCACGAGCGAGACAAAGTTAAAGTCGCTGCGACAATAGCAAGTTCGACCTCACGTACTTTGGTATTTAGTAATACTAAGGCAGGTTGCGATCATCTCGTTCGCAAACTTACAGAAGAGGGGGTTAAAGCTCAAGCTATCCACGGGGACCTTCGTCAGAATATGAGAGAGAAAGCTTTGGATCGCTTTGCAAAGGGAGATCTCCCCGTCTTAGTTGCTACAGATGTGGCGGCTAGAGGAATACATGTTGATGATGTCGAAGTAGTTATACATTACGATCCTCCCCCCGATCATAAAACGTACCTTCATCGTTCCGGAAGGACAGCTAGGGCTGGGACAAAAGGTCTTGTGGTGACTTTATTGCTTTGGGATGAAGAGCTGATCGTGAAGAGACTCCAAAAGCGTGTAGGGCTTGATATTCCTGTCGTCGAAATGTTTTCCAATGATCAGCGATTACACAATCTCGGAGATTGGGAACCAGAAAACTAGTGAACATTATAGTTTTTTCACCATGAAACGCTCGTAAACTTTTAGGTATGAATTTTTCGAGTGGATCGTGATGAATCCGGTAATAGCTCATTGGTTGCAAAAATCATTGCAGGATGGGCACAGTCCGATTGAAGTAGCTGCAGCAGTGGCAAGAGGTGTTGCCACTTATAAAGGTTTATCTCGGGACTCCTCGGAACCCGACCTTCTTTCCTATGGAAACCTTCTTGCTCCTGAAGGGGCCGAATATACACCTGAATTGGTTGGGGCGGTTTATGAACAATGCTTAGATTCCTCAATTCGTCGCAATAGCGGTGTCCATTACACTCCTATCAAAGTCGCCCAGCGGCTTACTGACCTTGCACTAAGTCAAGCTCCTTCAGGGCCTATTTGTGACCCCTCTGTCGGTGGCGGCTCATTTTTACTTGCAGCAGCCAACGTCTTTCGGAAGTCTGGTATCTCCTCTTCTGTTATTCTTCAAGACCTACTGTGGGGCGTCGATATAGATCCAGATGCGGTTCGAGTCACTAAAGCTGTCTTAGCGCTCTGGGCATCTGATGACAGTTGGATTCTTACTGGGGAAAATCTCGTAGCAGCTGATTCTTTAGAGGTAGGTATTGAAGCTTTCGAATCACCTCCTAGCAGCGGATTCTCTGCGGTTATAGGGAACCCTCCTTTTCAGAATCAGCTTCAGAATCAGACAGTCCGGACCTTAGACTTAACAAATCGACTCAGGGAACGTTGGAAGACCTCTGCTGGCCCATATGCGGACACAGCAGGTTTTTTTCTACTTGTTGGAGCTTCAATGCTAGGAGAAAAGGGAATTCTGCTTATGATTCAACCTCAGTCCTTTCTTTCCGCGTCAGACTCCTACCCGATACGTGAAGACCTCGAAAAACAAATGAACCTTTTGGGTATGTGGTTAGGAGGGTCAGGCATATTCGAAGCCGGTGTGCATGTCTGCGCGCCGGTTCTGGGTTTCACGAATGGCAGATCTGAGGTGAGGCTATGGGAAGGTCCTGAAATAGAGGAAAGGGACTCTCTGGTTAGAAACAAGGGAGACAATTGGACGGAAATCATTTCTGCAGTAAGTGGGGTTCCAGATGTCGACCTTCAGGGGCCAGAACTTAGTGATATGTGTTCTTCGACTGCGGGATTTCGAGACCAATTCTATGGGCTTCAAGATTATGTATCCGAGAAGTATCTCTGTAAGGGAGAATGGGCCCCGCTCATTACGGTAGGGATGATAGACCCATTCCGTAATCGGTGGGGCAAGGGAAGTTTTCGATATGCGAATCAAAGCTGGACTGAGCCGGTAGTCGATTTAGATGCATTGGAGAAAGGCAACTTGGAGCTCTTTCATTGGGTTAAAGATCGATTGAGGCCAAAGATTTTAGTTGCGACTCAAACCAAAGTGCTTGAAGTACTCCCTGACCCTGAAGGATTGCTTATTCCATCGACGCCAGTAATCTCAGTAGAGTGCGACTATGGAGATGTTTGGCTTATTGCTGCGGCGCTCAGTTCTCCAGCGGCTAGTGCTAAGGCTTTTGCGAGAGCAGCAGGGGCTGCTCTGTCATCGGACACCTTAAAGTTGTCAGCTACTCAAATTAGTCAGATACCGCTTCCAGAGAGAATTCACGAATGGGATCAAGGAGCAGAATATGCGAAGCAGGCATATTTGGCTAGTTCAGAATCAAAATGGAAATCGTGTCTCTATAAACTGGGGCAAGAGACCTCAAAAGCATATGATTTGAACGAAGATGTTTTTGAATGGTGGCTTCATCGGCTGCCGTCATGGCGCTAACATTTTGAGCTAAATGTTGGAGTTTGCATCAAATTCTGGTTCACTGGCAATACATCAAGAGAGGTTCGTTACTCGAACACGGCAACCTGGGATTGACACCCAAGGTGCCTCTAACCGGAGGGTTGGGATGCGGTTTAGTCAATGGCTAAGCAACAAAGTGCCGAGAAATACAAAAATATCTCATCACTTACATCAGGGTGTCTATTTCGAGGAGAGATAAAATGGAACTGGTGAGACGATCAAAATCTAAAGGGCCAAGGTTAGGTATTATTGAAGGAGGCCAAGGATCTAGCGAAGGGTCCTTGGATGCTATTCCCGCGCACCCGCGGAACTACACCTCTGACCTTCCGGTTTCTGGTGCTTGGTTCCCTGGAGACCCAGTGGGCCACCGTAGATTTCTGACCATAACTGATGGTTACCCATTTGCACTTGAACCCGGAGGAAGTCTGGCCGAAGTTGTGCAGGCGTATGAAACATGGGGAAAGCTCAACAGTGACGCTTCTAATGCTGTGCTTGTATGCCATGCACTAACCGGAGATTCGCATGTAATAGGAGAAAGCAATACTGCCCACCCTACGAAAGGTTGGTGGGATGATGTAATTGGCCCAGGGAAAGCAGTAGATACCAATGAGTATTTCGTTGTCTGTATTAATGTCCTTGGTGGCTGTCAGGGAAGTACAGGCCCATCTTCAATTGATCCTTCAGTTGGGCGCCCATATGGGTCGCGTTTCCCTGAGATAACGATTCGTGACATCGTCCGAGCACAAGCAAAAGTTGCAGATCATCTAGGAGTGCGCCGCTGGCACGCTGTTATAGGAGGATCGATGGGTGGTATGCAGGTTCTTGAATGGGGAGCTATGTTCCCCGAACGTGTTCATCGCATTGCCCCAATAGCAACAGCTTTGGCAGCTAGTTCACAGCAGATCGCTTGGAGCGCTGTAGGAAGATCAGCACTAGCATTAGATCCTAGGTGGAGAGGGGGAGACTACTACGATGCTGAAATAGGAGATGGCCCATATGCCGGCCTAGCCATAGCACGAGCCATCGCTCAGATTCATTACCGAAGTGATGAAAGTTTTCAAGATCGTTTCGGAAGGTCGCTAGTAGAAAAGGATTCACTATTTGGGCTATGGGATCGCTTTCAAGTTGAATCTTATCTGGATTATCACGGTGAGAAATTGGTTCGACGGTTTGACGCGAATTCGTATCTCGTTCTTAATCGAGCTATGGACACTCATGACTTATCTCGGGGTCGTATATCTATGGAAGAAGCTGTCAAAAGAATCACTGCTACTGTATCAACAGCGAGTATCAGTACAGATTCTTTGTATCCACCTCATCAGCAGGTGGAAATCCATCGATTAATTCATGGAGCGGGTGGTGAGTGTAGTTATGTTGAGATTGAAGACTCCAATGGGCACGATGGATTTCTTCTGGCTGCCAAAGGTATCGGAGAAGTTCTCCGTTCCCTTCTGCAAAGCTAATTGACTTCTAACTGAGAGAGGCTATGCCTGAGGGAATAGAAGTCGAGTATTATCGAAGAGGAGCAGAGTCAGGTCTTTCTCGCTTGATTTCCTCGGTAATTGCCGACGACTTGCACTATCTGAAGGGTGAGACATCTCCTCGGAATCTTGAAGAGGCTTTAGTTGGAAGTGAATTCTTGCTTGCTAAGCGACTCGGCAAGCTGCTCTATCTTGAGATTGACAATGGAGATATTCTAGGTTTCCGGTTTGGTATGACAGGACGAATTATTGTCGACGGGGTAGCCCCTATTGAATATTTGGAATATTCCAGTACACGAGACGAACCTTCGTGGGACCGTTTTGTTGTGAATTTTGCAGACGGTGGAAGTATGCGTATCCGAGATCCGCGCCGGCTAGGTGGTGTAGAGCTAAATCCTGACCTTAGTTTGCTTGGGCATGATTTGTATGCGATCACAGAGGATGAGCTAACTAATGTACTTTTGGGATCAGCGCGTCCTGTTAAAGCTAGGTTAATGGACCAGAGTAGGGTCGCAGGGTTGGGGAATCTACTGGCGGATGAAATTCTCTGGCGTTCGTCTATCGACCCCCGCAGGCCTTCGAATTCTTTGACGGCTGCAGAAATTCGGACTTTCTTCAAATGTTTTTCCAAGGTAATCACTGAACTGACGTCTTTAGGTGGGTCTCATATGGGTATCCTTCAAGATCACAGGGTAGGGGGAGGATTGTGTCCGAAGGATGGAATTCCCTTGGAAAGATACAAAGTAGGGGGGAGAACAACCTATTCTTGTCCTGAGCATCAGAAAGGGTAGAGCGGGGATGAAGAAAGCCGGTATGTGCGTAAGTGCTCTCGTTCTGAGTCTTGTTTTTCTGATTCAAGAAATGGATTTAGCGTTTGCGCAAATAACAGAGTCCAATAAAGAGTATGTTCCGGGGGAGAATGAAACCTCACAGCTAATCACCTCGTCATTTGAAGTGAGGAGGGCGGTGGTCGCCTTGATTGTAATTGCTGTGGTGGGTTTAATTGGTTTGTGTTACTACTGGCGTAAGACGGGGCAGTGGGCGCGAGGGCGATTTGTTGAGGAATATGGCGAAGACGCATTGAAGAAACGAAGTTTCTTTAAAGTATTCACTCGGGGTGAAGGTAAGCGGTTAGATCGAAGTTCTGGCTCATAGGCTAGTGAAGTTTCTGGTTCTGTAGACTTACAGATATCTTGCTCTATGCTAAATGCATGGAAAACGAACTTGATATTGAAGCGATGTTGCAACGGTTTAAAGCTAGGGCAGCAGCAGTCAAAAAAAGGGATCTCCCTCCTGTGGGTGGTGAAGAGCGACAACTCTTCATTGAGCAAGCGCAGCAAGATTATATGGATTATGCAATTATTGGAGATGCGAAAGGTTCCCTTCTCGATGGGGTCCTTACCCTTGAGATAGACCTTCGGAGCTAGAAAAAAGCATTGAAAGCTTTGAATGCAAAGGGGCATAGTGTTTCCCTTCGCCTCTGATTGCCTATTTCTTCGTCTACTTCGTATACTTGAGTCTCTGCGGATGTAGCTCAGTTGGTAGAGCGCAACCTTGCCAAGGTTGAGGTCGCCGGTTCGAGGCCGGTCATCCGCTCAGGAAAACTA
>MDSZ01136517.1_pt1 | contig 10438 bp, 9 predicted proteins | sample 811201 | NCBI WGS metagenome assembly MDSZ01 (sample SAMN05326647, study PRJNA326480) | marine metagenome | isolation source: seawater | place: Indian Ocean: North | collected 2010
CTTTTTCTCGAGCTCGAATTTCGAAACCCACTTTCACCTGGTGCAAGTTGCAGATGTTATGCCAGAAAAGAGCGCAAGAAGTATTCGGGACAAGTCATCGAAGCAAATTTAGTTTATATTCGGAAACCACTGCATCAGACTGCGCTACACGAGTAAATAGAGTTGATGCACAGTACAAATTATTTAATCAGACAGAGAAAGAGTGTTGCTTCTCAAAAGAATCTGAATCTACACAAAAATAATATCTACTAAAGAATAAGACACGAGTAAATAGAGTTGGTGCACGGTACACACAAGAGAAGTTAAAGAGAATTTTTGCAACATCGCACGCCATAATTGAGTCACCTATTTCTCCACTTTGACTTATGATGTACAGTAATGCTCTATCTGGTTTTCAGCCTGAGAATCCGAATCCACGAACACGGTTTGCAAGACACACAAAGAGATCGACATTATACCGGAGGGCTAGTAAGTCCACGCGAATCTTCAGAACTCTAAAAAATAATCATATGGAGGCAAATTGCGAAATTCTGAAATGCGCTTTGACCAAAAGATATGAACTTGCATTGAGCGAGGACCCTTCCGATGTTATCTGCTGGATTTCATTTTCTCAAGCAGCTCTTCACTGTCTTGAAAATGACAAGCTTTCAAAGCAAATTCTGCGCAAATGTTTGCGATTGAATGAGGGTAATCCGAATATTTATGGCTTGGTATTCCAAGTGCTTGCACTTTTTACATTAAAGGAGGGTCGCGGGAAGCGTGCACGTAAATTGGCAGAGATAGCCGCAAATAATCGAGCACAAAGTGCTCCAATACTATTGTGGGTTCAGTTTTGTAATACAAATAAATAAACGAAAGTTCAAATATTATAGTACAACGAAGTAAGAAGAATCGAGATCATTACGGTGTTGCATTGCAGAGTTGGTTATTCAAGGATAAGGAGCCATCGGCATCAACACATGTCAGTATCGAAAGCACACAGGAGAAAATTATATGTATTCAAGGTCTTTTAGCATAACATAAAAGACAGGGTAAAACAGGAAAAATGACGTGCAATACAAATGTCAACGTAATTTAAGTAAGGACTTCCCAAAATATTGTGCTAGTTTTGGCTCCAGGCTGATAAACTGGAGAGCTACACTTCTATTTATCTCTAGTGAGTTCAGAATTGAATTATCTTCATTGATTTGCCCTGGGTTCGAACTTCAGTTACAGACAAAAAGAAGAGTATTGAAGTTGTCAAAAGGTGACTTAAAATACCAAAACCAAAACTTTTGAAACCATTTACCTTTTGGTACCTATCCAAATTGACCATGGGAGCCTCTCACTAGCAGCTTGTTTGCACCTTCTGAATCCCTGGGTTGTTTGTAGAATCTAGAAGCTTACCAACACTTGTTTCTCGCCGGAATTAATGAGATTATATCGTGTGCCGCACTCGCGCTTTCGCTCTTGATTGAAAAATAGCCTCCAAAACGTCTTCGATAACCTTATCAGGCGTGCTTGCACCGCTCGTGATTCCAACCGTCAGATTTTCTTGTGGTAACCAGTTCTCCGTCTCGCGCAATTCCCCGTGAGAGGTTCTCCACAAGATTTTGTTATTATCTGTATCAATTTTATCAGCAGTATCGACCCAATAGGACGGAATGTTCGCATCTTCAGAAATTTCTTGTAGATGCGACGTATTTGAGCTATTAAAACCGCCCACGATCATCATAATATCTGGTTTTTTGTCTATCAACTTATAAATTGCATCTTGTCTCTCTTGTGTTGCGCCACAAATTGTATCTGTAACAAAATAGTGCTTCTTCAAATTCTGCACTCCGTGCTTTTCCATCATCGTCCTCTCAAACAGCTTCCCAATTGCTTCCGTTTCCCCTTTCAACATGGTTGTTTGATTTGCGATTCCAATTGCATCCAAATCCTTGACCGGATCAAACCCATCCGAGTGCGCGTTTTTGAACTTCTTCATAAACTCCGCTTTCGTCGCTCCTCCGTTCAAAATATAATCGCAGACCCACGTCGCATCTTTTATATCCTTCACCACCAGGTATGTCTTTGCAAAACTTGCTGTTGCAATCGTCTCTTCGTGCGCGAACTTCCCATGAATAATACTGGTATATTGTTTCCTTGCATGCCTATCAACTGAGTTCCACACCTTAGACACCCACGGACACGTCGTATCCACAATCAACACGCCTTTCTCCGCCAACAATTTCATCTCGTGAATAGACGCGCCGAACGCTGGCAATACCACAACTTCTCCTGACTGAACCTGTTCGAAGTTCTTCACCCCATCCTTCTCTTTGATAAAGTTCACACCCATATCGCTCAAACGCATATTCACCGTAGGGTTGTGAATAATCTCGTTCGTAATCCACATCTTCTTCATCGGATACTGTTTTCTTGCTTCATAACACATTTGTACAGCTCTTTCGACGCCCCAACAAAACCCGTAGGAGTCTGCAAGTTTAATAGTCACTCCTTCCTCCACGTGCTCAAAATCATTCTCTTTCATCTGCGCGACAAGACCTGTAATGGAGTACCCGATGCCTTCGTCTTCCATTCTTTTCTTCGCATCAGGATCGCTAAGAAATCTACGAGTGTATTTGTTGGTTTTGCCGAGAGCCCGGCGGTATTCGCGAGGGTCGAAGGTTTTGCCTTTGGGAGAAGAGGCTTGGGCATGAATATGGAAATGACCATGGACACGTGCTGTTTTTTTCAAAGGTGGTTTGCGTCTATTTCTGCACATAAAATGTGTCTTTGGCAACGCTGCCAGAATGGGAACCTTGATTAAAATCTTCATACGATATAAAATGCAGGTGTTTTGTGGACCTAATTTGCAGAGTATTTGGAAGATGGCACAGTTTTATTCACTTTTCCAGAGCGTGAGAACACGGTTCTTGTTTCGGCAAGACATTTTCAACCAAAATCTATTTTAGCTGAAAAAAGCAGTAAATTTTTCGCCATAAACGAGTTCCTTTTGTTCTACTTTTTGTAATTTTTTAAAAGTTGGTGAAAAAAGTATGGTATTGGGGAAGAACGTGTGCCGCAACCCCACAAAAGGTAGGCACGTGTCAGTTGGCTCGAAAAATGTCACATATTTCGAAGGAAGACCTCAAAGTATACAATTATTTGAACGTTGCCAGAAAGAATGCGAAGCTGAATCTGGTGGCATCTTCATTATCAGATTTGAGCTCATTTATTTCTAATAGCGCAAGCGTCAAAAGCTATGGACTGAGATATGTAGAGAAAATGAAAAAGCGGGAACTTCCTGATCGATGATGCGTTTGGGCACCTAATTTTTAAAAAGTTAACAATCCTAGAACAGTTTCGGTCTGCTAAGCCACTCCATGGTCCATCAGTATACTCCAAGCTCAAAACCTTAAGTTTCGAACAATCGTCGGGTGTATTGGGTCAGGGAAAAAATCCCCGACGCTTTCTGTTTACATTTTTCCAAGGATATGGACGATTGGAACGGATTCATAAAAAAAACTAGGCATGAGAAAAACATGAGAAAAAGTTAACTTGTTACCCTCGCCCTAATTGTAATTGGGGAAACCTACCACCAAAATTACACCGAAATTACACCATTTTCACCATATATATGTAGTTCAAGTTGTCTGGAAGTTGTCCGAAAGTTGTCTATGTAGTTCAATATGTCTGAAAGTTGTCTGAAAGTTGTGCGGTTAGGGTTTAAGTCTCTCCCCAACCCTTTTCTTAAACCCTGATTTAAAATTGAGGTTTTAAGCACTACGTACTACATAAGAACCCACGCCAACCCACCGCAAACTACGCGGTCTACGTAGTCTCAACATGGTCACGCTTGTTAATAAAATTCACGCAAGAGTGTGAAGCCTTAAATTCGCTCCTTTGTTTAGGGTGTAAGACACTTTAATTGGAAGTAAGCTTCATATCAATTTCGTTCTTAGTTCTGTTAGTTTTTTTCTCCGTAGTAGCCGTCTTCTCTTTTTCTCAAAAGTCGCCATTTATTACGCTTACAACGCGAAACCAATTCTTAACCAAAACATTCGATATACATTTTACAAGTTCTCTTGGTACGTTCGCGTAGTCTCGTGTCTCTTCTCTCGCTATAAGTTTGCCGACGGCAACTCTATAATAAAAGAAGCACTTCTCTGGAGATCGGTTTTCCCCCAGGATCGGCTCTTCATTTTATATTCGCATAAATTTTCGTTGTAAAATTGAATCCGTTTCAAGTGTGAGTTCGTTAAATTCGTGTGTCAAGTGTATTCTTGGATTTCGTTTATTTTCTCCCGTGGTGTGGTGAGGACGATGGTAAGTTAGAAAAGATTGGTTCGCATATTTCAAACGAAGCGGACACGTGCCTTGAATGCGTGTGCCCATGCGTGTGCCAGGTTGGGAACTCACCGAAATAGTTTTTTCTATAGGGGAGATGGATGAGCTCGTAGAGCAAATGAAACTTATGAACGTATTGATGAACTTACAAATAAAAGAAGTAAACGAAAGAATGGAAAGATTGGAGTGTCATCTACGGAGAATTGACTTTTCGAACGAGTTTATTGCAAGGGCGCATGGGTATAGGGGACTTATTCACCAAGACAGTAATAATTCCCCACGAAAAATAATTCGAGGTGGCTTTGAGTAGAAAACACCTTTGTAGAAAAGGCGCGTGTTTGTGCAAAATAAACGTGCTTAAAAGTGAAACACACAAAGTTTTCAACATTTTTTTGAACTCGGAAATGAAAATAGCATCTGTAAACGTCCGTGGTTTAATGGGACAGCTGGAAAAAAGGCACGAGGCGCGAAATGCATTCTTAGACTTTGTTCGTACCGAAAACCCTGATGTTGTGGTTGTTTGTGAAGCGTGGTTAGCGGTCGGCAAAAATGGTGGAAATATTCAAGATAGTAAACAATTTTTAAAGTTTTGTGAAGAGGAAATGGTTGAATACAGCAAATATTACAGTTTGAAATCAGAAAAATGCGCAGGTATAGTTGTGTTTAGCAAGGAAAAGGTAGATGATGTATACAGGGTACCGTATTGGAATGGGAGGTTCATAGAACTGACCATTACAAACCTGCGATTAATTTGTGTCTGTATTCCTACATCAGTTAACAATATGCACAATAACTCAAAAGAACGAGGTATGCTTAAAAATGTTTTGAATAAGCGTTTATTAATGTTAAAAGATCGCAATAAACCGTTTATTGTTTGTGGAGATTTTAATATCGTGCCTGAGAAAGGACTTGATAGTTTAAATATACATGCAGGAGAATGGGGATGCGATGATACGGGCTACCTTGAATATAAGGATTGGGGTAAAATGCTTGAAGATGCCGATGCCGTGGATGCATATCGTTGTATTAACGGGAACAAAATGTCATATTCATGGGTCGCTATCACATCTGGCGGAAAAATTAGAGCATTACGAACAAACCATTTCGTGGTTTCAAAATCAGTTGAGTTCGAAGAGTGTTATTTTCTTACGGACAAGGCAAAACGAAAAGAAGAATGGAAACACAGACCAATGGAATATTTTTTGGGGAACGACCATCAGCCAATCATATTGAATACCGGGAATAAGTCCGCAATGAATTATATATATGAGAATGAATGAATGAAAGACGCGAGAAAGTCTCGAGATTCCTCTGTGTTGAATTAAGACCTCTGAGTCAAGGGTCTTTCACCCTCTTAACTCGTCACATCTTGCGGCGTGGGCAAATATAAAACAAAAGTGGCTGGGCGATGGAGACAGGTTGGATATTGAAAACGTATTATTTTGACTATGACGAGTTGGTAGAACGCGACGATTTCGGTCGAGTATTTGTCAACCCAAAGGTACGTATTGAGAGCGGAAGGAGGGGACTTGGTGGCAACAACTTTATGACGAAAGATGTAGCGATGGGCGATTGGACGTTTCACTTGAATAAGTACCAGACGCACGAAAATACGGGAGCGTTAAAATAGTTTGGAGTGATGACAAGGCAAAATATTGACGAATGGTTGAAGAAGTCAGGGAACAAAACGTATCTGTTCGAGAAGAATACAAACATACACACGAGGAATCCAACCCTGTAAGAGCAATATCCACAGCGGAACAGGTGCATCTATAACATACAATCACAGCACGAAAATCTGGAGCGACTAAGGACACCAAGCACCATACCACCTAAACATAACAAGTACATTCGCAACTACAACCTTGTTAGTTAATCCCGCTGAAATGCACGGCTTTGGTTCGCAAAAAAATCACACGGGGACTCGCTATTTCTCGGTATCCAACCCCTACTACAAAGCTCCGGCCCCAACAACGGTATAAGCAATCGTGAGTGGTGTTTATTCCAATAATAACTTTCATTACGAATTAGAAACTTCTCAAAATACTACAAACAGTAGGTTTTTTGAACTAACTGCGTCCGATGGAACTCCTGCTTGGGGCTCAACCTATCACGGTTTTGAAATTAAAAGGATAATTTCAAATAATGATGCTTCATATGGTTTATATTGAAACCGAGTTTTCGTATTTGGAAAAGCAAAAACACGAAGAGTTGAAAGACACCACCCAAAAGTCCCATAGTTTCGCTCAGAGGTTCCCACAAAAAAGTATGCAGAAGGTATGCTATATATTACCATTTCGTCGGTGTTGTTGTCTTTATATAATGATGATGAGTTTTCATTGATATAGTTACCTCTAATTTAGTCGCCTGTGAAGTTGGAGTATATGTATCGTACACGTTGGTTTGCCCGAAAAATCAGGTATAAACTCGTGGAGAAAGCGATAAAAGAAGCCATACTCACCAAAATTGCAGGGATGAACATCTTGGTGAGTTCACGTCGATCAATGTACTCCTTTCCATCAGAAATTTGAATTGGAGTCATAGTTTCACCGGAACGTTCAAAATATTTATCAATATTACTTTCCAACAGCCACACACGATGTCTCAACTTCACAATTTCGTAAGTCAACGTTTTATTCTGTTTACAAATTTGGTGTCCGTGTAAAGTGGCACATATGTACTCTTCCGTATCCTGATATATTCCAAAACCAGTCGAGTTCTGACATCCACCATAACAGAAGTCTTCCTCTCTAACTCCTGATGCAGTGTTCCAACGAGGTCTTGAAACGCCAGGTTCATAACAAGAATTTCCACCGTTTCCATCATCTTTTCCAAATAAGAAAGTGCCGCCATGAGCATGCCCAGAAAAACCGCAACCAAAGGCTACTGTTGCATCAGATGCAACTTCTAGAGAATCAAAGCTCCTTTCCGACGACTTGTAGCAGTTATATATATTGCCTTCGACAACGACATTTTGTTTGCTTGCTTGTAAGGAACTACAAACTTCTTTGCACACCCGAAAGTCACAACCTGCACTATGTGAAAGTTCGCTATCAACTTTCGTACTACACGGCTCTGGAAGCAAATAATTGTAAAATTCACCATCACCGCATCTCCCGCTGTCCGCACAATGAACCGAACAGGCCCAAGGTGCATCATTCATGGAACCGAGAACCGAAGTAACTCGAAGACACAGCAAGAATAATTGAACATAAAGCAATCTGGTGCCCCGTTTGCCCGCATTTTGTTTTGACATCGTAACTCTGGCTTTTACACGTTGTCAAAATAATGTTAAAAGTCTGATCTAAAAACTCGCCCACACGAAGTTAAGTTAGGTTAACAGAAAAGCCTGGGAAGTCAGTTGGCAACTTGGAATCAAAGACCGAAGCACCGGACAGTTCCCACTTAAGGGACGGTGAAATAAAAATGTCGGTGTTGAACAAGGTTTGTTTGAAAAAAGGGCACACGCATTTTGAAAAAGTGGCACACGCATTTTGAAACCCGAAAGTTGACACACGCCAATTCACACGCATTTTGAGCACACTTTGAGCACACTTTGAGCGCACCTTTAAAATTATCGTCGTGTTACGAAGCAACGAAACCTGAAGTTGCTAAAGCAATGCTGACAAGTCACAGAAAATTCACTGCATATTTTCATGCTTTAGTAGCTTGTATATTTTTGATCATTACAAGGGCTTGCGCAACTTGCGACTCCGTGAATGGCTGCCCAACGTCTTGGGTTTGCTCTGTCCAGTGTAAAGCAAGTATTACAAACAATATGACTGAAAACGTGGGGCAGTGCGGGAACGGACGTTACAATCAATATCTCGATCCTCACCCATGTAATAAAGAAAACAAACAGTTATCAACATACGCTGGGTGCGATTATACTGTGTGCGCGAGTGCTTGTGCAGATCTGGTCGTGACTGAAAAGCTCCCATATGCAAGTACACAGTCACCACAGGGCAGTATAATTCACTGCTTCAACTCATCTGACGCGACGTCATTCACTGAGCAAGATACAAGTACACATTGGGCAAGTCACGACGAAATTGCTTCGGACGCAACGGTTGCATTTGGATGCGGACATGAATCAACACAAACTCACCAAGGTGCAACATATTCACTAGTCGGATGTCCATGGGAAAGTCAAACTTCAGGACCAACGTTCAACACATCATCTAGTGTCGTTGAATCCGAGTTCTGCTATGGTGGTCTTGATTCAAACGGAATCTGCCCATCTTCAGATGCACTTGTTATCACACCAACGAGGATTCTAATATTCTCGATTTTTTTCTTATGTTTTGTATTTGAGTAATTCGTGACTTTATTCTTGAGATTATCGGATCAGAAGGTTTGAAAGTCTAATTTTGAATCAGTTTTGACGAAATGTCAGTGAGGAAGAGTAGTGGTGTGAACAACACGCCTTTGATTCAATTGTCTTCGAAAGAGAATTCTAATCGTGTTTAAAAGTAGCGGAATTGTTTGTAATCAAAGGAGTCGCATTGACTGCGACGGTGGTAGAGCATTCTCATACGTATTTTTTTAAACAAATTTTTTTAACTTATATATTTTCAAATCAAACGATTTTTTGGTAAAGATTGGAGGAGCGTCTCGAACCTCATAGAATCCAGTATATAGACAACCTTTCACATGTGGTAACCGTGGTATTTTGTTAGCACAATAAAAATACTAAAATAGCCATCAAGGCAGCAAAGGTTACTCCCGGTGCCCCGTAATCTGTACCAGAGAATAGAGAAGGTGGTGGTGGATTGGTATACGAGTGGTCATGGTCATGGTTAGAAGATGGTGGTGGAGTAACGAACGTCGACATTTCTCGCACGCATAAAGACTCAGTATTGAGTAGCACACTATTATCACAATCCGTTATACTTGCTCCTGGATGGAATTTACCGTATGCGGTACCAGAAGTAGTCTCGACCTCACAATTTATAGCATATTTATATATCTCGGATCCTTCCATAGTTTTTTGTAGAATAGAACTTGTATTAAAGCAATAATATTCATTTCCACCAGACGTCTTTTGAAGAAACTCTTGTCGGGTAACATCCTCTGTGCATACTTCATTGCAGACATCTCGGTCACAACCAGCGTATTGATGGCCATTTGCAATTGTTTGACTGGCGTTGAGATGATCCCAGTCATTTGTACCGCAGGTACCTCCTCCGTCAAGCTTTACCGCACACGCAATAGGAGTATTAACGGAGGTTGAATTGGAGGTTGGGGTAGCACTTACACCTGAAGTGACAATTAGCCCCACAATGAGTATCCAGCTCTTCATGCGAAATCGAGTCATGAGGTTAGTGCCTACAATTAGGGACATTGTTTATTCCTTTTTCTTCAAAGTTATATCCTGAAACAGACGCTTAAATCGTATCGAAGAAATGACAGCCACGGGTGATCGATATACTAAAGTTCGCCTGCAAGGCGGCGAGTGGTTCCACGTGCCTTAGTTTTGAGTAACTTCTGAAATTTTTAAGAGTTGATAAAAATTGAGAAGAGCTCGTGGCACACGCCCCCCCAAAATGGCACACTCCCTTTCCTTTTGGCACGTGCCCCCACAAAAAGACACACTCCCTTTCCTGGCACGTGCCCACATTTATAAAGCCGTCGGCCCCTTCTTTTGAATTAACTCCAGAAAATTCAGTTTTGAAATAGAAGAGGTATACAAGCTGCGTTGCATCGAACACGATAACGATAAACCGTTTTTTACACCCACATATACATGATTTATTCCATACATATATCTCACCAATCGACTGTTGAACCTCGTGCAAAAAGATTCAGCTTTGATCACTTGTCCAGTAGGTCAACACGAGAAGTAAAAAAACTAGTTGTGAGCCAGGTCACGCAAAACAAAAGTCTGCGTGCAAAACGAACTCATTCTATTTCCAACTGTCTTACCCGCACTGACCGATGCTTTAATAATCTACTCTGTTCATACATAATGATGAGCTCTAACGCGGTGCAAGCAGCTTCCGAATTTCCTGCTAGCAAAAGTGTGCCTACAACTGAAGTATGCTTTTCTTCCATCCGCACATTGTGTGTGCCATCTGTTGAATTTACTTCGTTTGAAGAGAAAGCAGCTGCAGTGCAAGCGCAA
>MDSZ01183302.1_pt1 | contig 10438 bp, 8 predicted proteins | sample 811201 | NCBI WGS metagenome assembly MDSZ01 (sample SAMN05326647, study PRJNA326480) | marine metagenome | isolation source: seawater | place: Indian Ocean: North | collected 2010
ACTAATGAACCAAGGTTTTCTAAAGCGGAAATTGCTTGCATCTCAATGTCATTACGCTTTTCCATTGGCCGGTCTAAAAGACCTGGAGTGTCAACAAGTTGATATTGTAATCTGCGAAATGTAAAGTGACCAAGATGGATTCGTTTGGTAGTAAATGGATAATGATTTACTTCCATATTACCAGATGAAAGAGCGGAAATAAAAGCAGATTTACCAACGTTAGGAGCACCGCAAACGACAATACAAGGCGAGAGTTGGTCAATGCTTGGAAGCCGTTTCAAAACCTCTCTTGATTCACTAAGCCATTTTAGTGATGGGCCAATTCTAGCCACCAAGGATGAAATCCTACCATAGGCTTCCCTTCTAGCCTCGTGCATCAATTCAATTTTAGCTGTCCGAATTATTTTCTTGGTATTTTGAGTAGAGATACTAGAAATCTGTTTGGCTGCCCATTGCAACATTGAGAGATGGTGTCGATAGTCATCACAGCCAACACATGCATCAATCATTGACACATCAAATTGCGGAGACTGGTCTAGAGAAGGCCACAAATTCACAGTATCAATTAGATAGGTTGATAGAATATCAGATGCAGTTTGAATCATTCTGTTGAGTTGCTTTCTTACTCTAAATACACGGTCGCTATCATCAACCCTGTCTGCAGCCTTTCGAGCTCTTGCGAACGCTTTGTCTAACAGTTCTTCTTTGGTAAGAACTGTCGGCAAGGCACGCCATGACACTTTCATTATATCCCCAAATCAATGCTGGCACTCAATAGTTGAATAATACATACCCTTGACAACAGGTAACGCAATGGATTTGAAGAGCGAGGTTAAAGTACGCTTGCCGTTAGGTTAAGCCATGGCGAAGAAGAAGAGTGATGCAGGATTACCAAAATGGGCCGTCCCAATATGGGAAGAGATGGGCTCACCAAGTATTGATGACTATGAAAGCGTCCATAATGGAGAATTACTCGACCGCAGGCACGGACTACGTAAGGATGATTTGGTAGAGGTTTTGCTAGATGCTAGAGCATTCAAAGAAGGCGATGATATCATTGTTAAAGGTCGTCTACTATCATCTGGAAAAACTAGTATTGAGATTCTTACAGATACCGGTGAAACCGTTTACCTAGCCAGAGATGTTATCGTCAAAATCAAACTGATTGCTCATACAAGACCTGCTTATATCGATGATAAGGAATTGTTAGCCTTTGAAAGAGCGGATATGAAAAGAAGATCTTCATTGCATGAGAAGGTCGAGAAAGAAGTCAAAGGTAGACAAGATGATTCCCATTTATGGGGCTGATTTAGTGTCACTGAAAGATAAACGCTGCATACCTTGTGAAGGCGGTATTCCACCATTGAAAAGTGAAGAAATCATACCCCTAATACAACAAATCAATGATGATTGGACAGTCATTGCAGATCATCATATTGAGCGAGAATTCAAATTTTCAAACTTTCAAAATGCTCTTGATTTTGTAAACCATGCTGGTAAAATTTGCGAAGATGAGGGCCATCATGCTGATTTTGAATTATCTTGGGGCAGAGTCAAGGTCATGATATGGACTCATAAAATCGATGGGTTAACTGAATCTGACTTCTTCCTAGCCGCTAAAATTGATGATATATCATAGGTGTCAAAATGTCTAAAGTTCAAGATGTTCTAAACAGCCGAAGAACTGTTTACAAATTCACAAAGCAAGAAGTTGAACAACATAAGATTGACCAAGCACTTCTAGCAGCATCAAATGCACCTTGTCATAAGCACACTCATCCTTGGAAGTTCTTCATCATGAAAGAAAATATTAGACAAGAATTAATCCCAACCATTACCAAATTGGCTCAGGAAAAATCGCAAAAAAACAATTCTAAAGATTTAGCAAAAGATGTACAAAGAGCAGTAAACAAAATAATTTTGCCACCTGTTATAATTGCTGTAGCAAGTAAAAAAACCCCTAATGATAATTTTAGAGAAAAAGAAGATTATGCCGCATCAGTTTGCGCTTTACATAACCTAGTGTTGTCATTTTGGGATAATGGAATTGGCAGCCAGTGGACTACTGGTGCAATTACTAGACACCAAGAAACATACTCCGCATTAAATATTGATTCCACTAAATATGAAATTATTGGCTTTGTCAAATCAGGTTATCCAGCAGCTGTACCAAAAGTCAGCAAGCTTTCTGTGAATGACATTTCAGTTTACTTGGATTAATCAAAGTTTAACCGGTCTTGTTGCACCACATGCTTGGCATTTTAACAAGGTAGTTCTATCCTCTTTGATAAACATAGTATCTGGTGAGGAACATTGGCTACACATGATGTATGAATTAACATAATTGACAATGGTTTTCTTAATTCTTTTTGGCGGGATTCTTCCTTTGAACCTAGCTCTTGGACCGTCTCTAGAACCAGAAGTACCAAGATCATTCAAGATATATTGGTAAACATGATTTTCATCTCTGTCCATCATTGATACAACTTCATTAAAATTTCTTAGAATTGTATTAGAACCCTCAATTAGAATTTGCGGCTCAGGCAATCGCCATCTTGATTTGCCAGAAATATTCTCAGGTATTTTGTCCCTGGCCCTATCTAACAATGACTCATAATCGAAGTCTGACATGTTTATTGGTCGGAGGTTTCATTCTTCAATGCTTGGTATGGCAATCAACCATACAATGGTGATTTTGATGAAAGGTTTGATGAATGGTTGACTCATGGATGGTATTGATAGAAATGGTAGTTAGTATCGAAGAATTACGCATGACTGCAATGAATCTCCGTAAAGAAGGTTTGAACAGTCAACAAATTGCTGACGAATTATCCCTCTCACAAGATACCATTTCATGGCTATTAGCAGGCAGTAAAGGCGAAGAAAGGCCAAGTGATGTAAGAATCGGTTGGAGAACAATCGGAGTTAGACCAACTAGAATCTCCGCAGTTGGAACTATAATGGCAGATGTTGCTGATGAAGAATTAGGATTTGATAACATTGACACAATAGTAGGTATTTCAATCAATGGAATATCATTTGCTCATGAAGTTGCTAGAATCTTAGATTGTGAATTCACGGTATTCAGAACTACTGATATTGGAGATGGTTCTGGTTCTTTATCAAACAAGTACGGGCAAGTTTCTGGAAAGAAAGTAGTAATTATTGATGATGTTTTGTCCACTGGTAAAACAATGGTGAAAACTATCAAAGCAATCAAGGATGCAGGCGGAGAAGTCGGATTAGTGATAGTACTAGTTAACAAGACAATGAGAAATGAAATCGAAGATGTCCCTCTTAGGGGCGTTATACGAGCAGTTTCTGTTTGAGGTGATTAGATGCACTGGGCTGATGTTGTTGCCCTAAATTTATCTAGACGAGGAAATAAACATATTGTGTCAACTGGAATTACACCGAGCGGTGAATTTCACATTGGCCACCTAAGAGAAATCCTAACTGGGGACATGGTTGCCCGTGCAGCAAGTGAATCAGGACTTGAGGTTGAATTCATTTTCATCGTTGATGATGCAGACCCACTTCGCAGAGTATATCCATTTTTAGATGATGAGTATGCCAAATTTATCGGCCATCAAATAGGTGACATACCTGCACCAAAAGACGATGGAAAACCCGATTACCAAAGCTTTGAAGATAATGGATGGAACTATGCTGACCATTTTTTGAATCCTTTCTTGGAAGCTCTTGCCACTATTGGAGTAAAACCAAGAATTGTCAAAAATCTAGCATCATATAAATCTGGAAAATTTACTAAATGTGCTAAAATGGCTTGTGATAATTCAAATGAAATTAAAGAAATTATTGAACGTGTTTCTGGCAGAGAATTACCGGATAATTGGTTCCCTTGGAGCCCATTGGATTCCAACGGATCTCTAGAGGGAGTATCGGTTACTGGATACGATTTTCCATTAGTACACTACATTGATAAAGATGGCAATAATGGTTCATCTGATTTAACTAAAGGAGAAGGAAAACTTCCTTGGCGAATAGATTGGCCTGCTAAATGGTCTTGGATTGGAGTAACGTTCGAGGCTTTTGGCAAGGATCATGGAGCATCTGGTGGGTCATATGATACCGGAAAAGAAATCTCACAGTTATTCGGATATGATGCACCACAGCCATTGGTTTACGAATGGATTAGCCTGAAAGGAAAAGGTGCAATGTCATCCTCATCGGGAAATACCATTGGCCCAATGGAAGCCATTCAGTTAGTACCTCCTGAAATCTTACGATATTTGATTGCCCAATCTAAGCCTAACAAAGCAATAGAGTTTGACGCAGGTATGAGTTTGGTCAACTTGGCTGATGATTATGAAAGAAATTCGGCAAGAGATTTTGTTAGTGAACTCGCTGATGAAACATTATCTCGTAGAAGACGTGTGCAGATTGAAGATGCCCAAGGAGCGATAAAACTTTCAACAATTGGCAAGGCGGATAAAACGAATAATTCTTCAGTTTCATTTAGACACTTAGCACTGCTTGCACAAACCAAGTCTGATGACCAATTGGTCTGGGATAGTCTAGGATTTACTAAAAATAACCAACCATCAGACTTACTCAGAGACAGATTACGAAAAATGCGCACATGGATTAGTTCTAAACATTTCCCGGATGAAATGAAAATAGTGATGATTGAACATGTTCCTGAAAATTTACTAAGTGAACTATCTAACGATGAAATTCAAGTTTTGAATATACTGACTGAATCACTTGAGAATTGTCAATGGACAAATGAAAGTATCAACAACTGTATTGTAGAATCTGCCAAATCTATAGATAAATCACCAAGATTAGCGTATAATGTATCATACATCTGTTTGATGGGTAGTAAAAAAGGCCCACGTTTAGCGCCAATATTGGCTGAACTTCCTAAAATCAACATAATCAACCAACTAAGGCGTTGTATCGACTCATTTCAGTAACCCCACAATAGACAAATATTAGCTATTTCAGTCCGTACCATTCAAATGTTAGGGGGATTCATCCCCAGCCATGGCCGGGGTTTACTGTCCTACCTGCGAAGCAGATGTTGAACCTGCTGCTAAATTTTGCTTATCATGTGGCCATGATATGCATGCTCAAGGGCCAATCACCTCTACAGGACACGATTTAAATCAACTTAAGGCTGTTATTCGAATGAGAGAAGACCTCTCAATGGCTGAGAAATTTGATATGATTGCCAAAATAGAAGAAGGTGCAAATCCAATAAAATTAGGAATTGCAGCACCTGCTGAAGGAGAAGACGTAGACTTATCAGACGCTTTTGGAAATGTAGAGTTAGAATCTCCTACCATGAATATTACCATGGATTGGGGTAAATCACCAGCAGCCAACGCAGCGGTAAGAGCAGTAGTTAGAGGAACAAGTGCTTGGGATTTGATTCAAGACGGTAAATTAGACCTAAACGAAGGCATGTTTAGAACAGCCATGGATACTGGAATGGAGGCATCTACACACATTCACGATGTTGCGAGTGGAGAGCATGAGGGTATTGATCCTGATGCTATGAGAGCTATCCCTGTACTAAAGCCACCTAAGCGCAGTTTCTGTCCAAAATGTGGTTCAGACATTCATTCTAATACAATGCTTCAATGGAGAAAATGGCGAGATTCTGCTAGTGAAGTAGTTTCAATGCAACTTGAGGCTTCAATGGAAACTGCACTTATTCAAGTGGCATCTCATTACATCAATGTCATGCAGGCATTGCAAGATGAACGAGATGATGCTTGGGCCAAGATTGAGAAATCAAATCCAGTTGAAATCGAAAATAAGTTACGAGATAAACTTGAAAAAAGTATTCGCAAAGAATTGGAAAAGAAAATTCGAGCAGAATTGGAAGAAGAGTTTGCTGGAAAAGAAGTAGCCTCAGTCGCTAAAAAAGAGGAAAAACCAGCCGCTAAAAAATCAACTGCTAAGAAGACAACAAAGAAGGAAACTAAGCCTAAAACAAAACCAAAACCAAAGAAAGGCGGCGGTATGTTTGGCGCTAAAAAGGTCAAAAAGAAGTATGATGGTGAAGAGGGAGGTAAAGTTGATTGGTTCCTCAAAGATGCTTTAGACACAGTCTATGACCCGCATGGCACTGGAAAGGTTCTCAAACCTGCAACTATTCTTGCTAGATCATCTGAAGGTAATGTCAGAGTTAGAGATGTAGTACGCGTATACAGTTCAGAAGGTGAAGAAGGAATTAGTGATCTGGCTTGGACTAGCCCGTTTACTAGATACATTATCGAAGCCTTTGATGAATGTTGATACTAATAATTGACCTGTAACCTAACTGGTTCCATTTCACCTTTCATCATTGCTGCAATAGCTGCGACTTCCATTACTGCACCTCTAATGGTCGTAACAAATGGAATATTCAATTCCACAGCAAGTCTCCTCATCATATTACCATCTCTTACTGCACCACCAGAAATTGTTGGCACATTTACAATAAAGGAAATTTTACCCTGTCGCATTAAATCTAAAGCATCCGGATGCATTCTCTCCCTTATTCGATATACAACCTCTACAGGCACCTCATTTTCCCTCAGTATGTCAGCAGTACCCGGAGTTGCATAGATATTAAAGCCAAGTTTAATCAAATTTTTAGCGATTGGAACAAGGTTTTGTTTATCATCATCTCGAACTGTAAGATATACTCCTCCACCCTGTGCAACAGGAACTTCAGTTGCTAAACGTGCCTTTAGATATGCCACATCTGCATCAGCATGTGAACCAAATACTTCCCCTGTAGATTTCATTTCTGGACCAGGTGCGGGGTCTAGACCTCGTAATTTGATAAATGGGAATACTGGTGCTTTAACACAAACATTTCCAGATGTTCTAACTGGTATTGTTTGTTTAGATAATGGAATTCCAATGGTTATCTTTGCCGCAATGCGAGCCAATGGCAAACCCGATGATTTAGCCACAAATGGTACGGTTCTTGAGGATCTAGGATTTACTTCTAAAACATATAGAACGTCGCCCTGAATGGCAAATTGAATATTAAAACAACCAATTATATTGAGCCCTAAACCAATTTTAACGGTTTGTTCTCTTATCAATTCCAACATCTCATCTGAAATGTTTTGTGTAGGTATAAAACATGTAGAATCACCTGAATGAATACCTGCTTCCTCAAGATGTTCCATGATTGCTCCAATCAGCACCTCCTTACCATCAGAAGCGGCATCAACATCAATTTCTGTGGCATGTCCAAGATACTCATCCACAAGTAGTGGTTTATCTGGTGCAAGATATGCCTCTGCTAGATAAGCATCTAACTGTTCATCATTTGAAAGAATCTCCATACCTCTTCCTCCCAAAACATATGAAGGTCTAATCAAAACCGGATAACCTATTTTCTCTACAGCATTTCTTACATCGTTGGAAGTCAAACCAGTTGCTCCTCTAGGCATAGTAAGACCTGCTCGTTTGGCAAATTTCTCGAATCTCTCTCTGTCACTTGCCTCATCTATTGCATCACATGAAGTTCCGGCAATTTGCAGATTTAATCCTGATTTGGATAATTCAGGAAGGCGTTTCTCAAGCGGCTGCGACAAGTTAATCGCAGTCTGACCACCAAATTGTAACAAGATAGCGTGTGCTTGTTCTCTTAGCAAAACCTCAGTAACGTATTCAAGAGTAAGTGGTTCAAAGTAAAGACGATCAGATGTATCAAAGTCTGTAGAGACGGTTTCAGGATTATTATTGATTAGAATCGCATCTTTACCAGCCTCTCTAATAGCCATTACGGCATGAACACAACCATAGTCAAATTCAATTCCTTGACCAATTCTTATTGGCCCACTACCAATTGCCACATACCTCTCTTTCTCCATCTTATCCAAGTTTGGCACATGGTCAATTCCCTGCTTGGAATTTGGCTCATAAGTTGAGTAATAATATGGTGTTTTAGCAGCGAATTCAGCGGCACATGAATCAACCATCCGGTAATTAGGGTGCAGTGAGAGTGAATGCCTTCTACGCATTACTGAATCTTCATCCCTACCTCTTGGTAACGATTTATACCCTTCAGGCGGGAATGAATTTAATGCATCTGCAATGTGTGAATCTGTAAATCCATTAGATTTCCATTCGCGTAGTAATTCAAAATTGATTTCTGTTGGATTACAAGATAAGTTTACCATTTCTTTTTCCATTTGGGCTATTTTTTCGAAACGATACAAAAACCACCTAGTGATTCTAGTTATCTCGTGAACCTGCTCTACACTCCAACCTCTTCTAAATGCTTCAATTAACGCCCCCATCCTTCGGTCTGTAGCAATTTTACACCAATCCACTAAAGTTGCATCTGGAAGAGGTTCGTTTGCTCTTTCCGCCATAGTGTCGCCCTCAGACTCATCTGCTTTTGTTAATGGCCGAGGATGAGGGCAACCTTGTTCCAATGAAGCCCATGCTTTGAGAAAAGCTTCTTCGAAATTTCGACCGATAGCCATTACTTCTCCAGTAGACTTCATTGAAGTACCAAGTGTTCTATCTGCTGTTCTAAACTTGTCAAATGGCCACCTAGGAATCTTTACTACACAGTAATCCAAAGTAGGTTCAAATGCTGCTGTAGTACCATCACCAGTGATTGGATTAGGTAATTCATCAAGAGTATAGCCGACAGCAATTTTGGCAGCAATACGGGCAATTGGGTAGCCTGTTGCTTTGCTAGCAAGTGCTGAAGAACGTGATACACGAGGGTTTACTTCAATCACCCTTATTTCTCCGGTAAACTGATTAAAGGCAAATTGAACATTACAACCTCCTTTGATATTTAGTGCACGAATAAGTCTCAATGCTTGGTCTCGTAAAATTTGATGGTCTTGGTCTGAAAATGATTGTAATGGAGCAACAACTGTAGATTCGCCAGTATGTACCCCCATTGGATCAATATTCTCCATTGTACAAACAATAATTGCGTTATCTGCCTCATCTCTCATAACTTCATATTCGAGTTCCTGCCATCCAAGTATAGATTCTTCAATCAAAACTTGATTAATTCTTGAATTTCTCAGCCCGAGGGTCGCTATTTCAACTAGTTCACCAACATTCCATGCAGTACCTCCACCCAAACCACCCAAAGTAAAGGCTGGCCTGATTAACAATGGCCATGTACCTATCTGTTGTGAAGCTGAAATCACTTCGTCCATTGATTTACAAGCAATCGCTTCACTGATTGGCAAATTAATCGAATTACAAACTTTGTTGAACAAATCTCTGTCCTCGGCTTTATCAATCGCATCTAAATCAGAACCAATTAACTCAACATCTAATTCGTCAAGAACTCCGGAGTGAGCTAATTCACTAGCGATATTTAAGGCAGTTTGTCCACCCATACCGGCCAACAAGGCACATGGTTTCTCAATCTCTAAAATTCGTTTTATCGAAGAAGATAACAGAGGCTCGATGTAGACCTTATCCGCCATCTCAGGATCGTTCTGAATAGTTGCTGGATTTGAATTTACCAAAATTACCTCATATCCATCCTCACGTAAAGCTCGTACTGCTTGACTTCCTGAGAAGTCAAACTCAGCAGCTTGTCCAATCTTGATTGGCCCACTACCAAGTACCAAGATAGTCTTCAAATCATCTCTTCTTGGCAATCAAATAACCCCCAGATGTTTGTCGACAATTTCCTTGAAACGGGCGAACAGACCCTCTGCATCATGGGGTCCTGGACATGCCTCCGGATGAAATTGAACAGTAAAACAAGGCTTGTCTATCACATCAAGACCTTCTACGGTTTTGTCATTAGCATTAATATAGCGAACTTTTACTTCCTGCCCATGGAGATTTTCAACATCTGAAGAGGTCGTACCCGAAGGGTGAGCAGCAAGCATTCCTGACTCGGGGTCAGCAACTGCAAATCCATGGTTTTGGCTGGTAATTAGTACTTTACCACTTACTAAATCAACAACTGGTTGATTAGCACCTCGATGACCATAGCGCATTTTGTAAGTCTTCAAACCAGATGCTAGACCCATCAATTGGTGGCCAAGGCAAATCCCCATAACTGGATATCCTGAATGAACAGCCTTTGCAAGAGTCTCTTTAGCCATCGAAGCTTTTCCTGGGTGAGCAGGGTCACCCGGTCCATTAGAGCAGAATAGCGCATCAATTTGATAATCATTAATCAAAGTTGAAAAATTTACGTTAGGAGGACACCATATAACCTCAAAATATTGGCAAAGACTACGTAAAATATTGTACTTTATTCCACAATCTAATGCTGCCAAACGAGGCTTTCTACGACCAAAATCATCGATAGAACCCTCATTCAAAATAATAGCTTGATCAATGGAAACCAAATCTACCAAATCATCTAGTTCCGGAGAGGTTAACTCTGACAACCGAGCCTTGAGGAGTTCTTCCTTGTCAAGTGGACCAAATACGCACAAAACTGTACCAAGTTCCCGAACATTCT
>MDSZ01107292.1_pt1 | contig 10437 bp, 9 predicted proteins | sample 811201 | NCBI WGS metagenome assembly MDSZ01 (sample SAMN05326647, study PRJNA326480) | marine metagenome | isolation source: seawater | place: Indian Ocean: North | collected 2010
CTTGTGATATTCCTCAAAACAATGAGACAGCAAATGGAAGAGCTGCTTGTGCTTCTAACCCTGTCGGATTGTTCATGTTCTTAGCGCCTACATTCCCTGAGAATCAAGATCAAACTATTGATTCATTGTTCACGGAATTTGCATTGCCAATAACAGATTCTTTTGACATGCAATTGGCACTTAGATATGAAGACTATGGAGAGAAAAACTCAATCGATCCAAAAGTTGTAATGCGTTGGTCTCCGACAGATTCTTTAACTTTAAGATTTACAGGACAAACTACTTTTAGAGCAGCTCATCCTGACGAAACTTCTGCAACAAGAGTTACCGCTTTGGCATATGTTAATCAAGCAGGTGCTTTTAAAGCTGTTGATATTTCTGGTAATACTGCATTAGAGCCAGAAGAAGCAACAACATATAACTTTGGTTTCATAACTGATTTCGGTACAGATAGCTGGACTGCAACTTTAGATTTCTATGAATTTGATTTCAAAAATCCAATCATCATAGAAAATCACCAACAGCTGATGAATGCATATGCAGCTGGTGGAGCTGCTAAAGCAGCTGTTCAAAGCCAAATTTACAGTGGTACTCCGCTTGTTAATGATGGTTCTTTCGGAGCTGGTGCTGTAGGAAGAATTGCAGCTAACTATGTAAATGGTCCTGCTACTCTTACTAATGGTGTAGATCTATTCATAGAGTACGAAACTGATTACAGAGATGGAACTTTAACTGCTGGATTTGAAGCAAACTATGTTGGAAAATATAGTGTAGACGCTTACTCAAAAGGCGGAGTAGAAGTAGCTGCAGCATTTGAATGTGCAGGTTACTTCAATATTGAAAATCCATGTCGTTCAATGCCTGATATGAAAGGTAAAGCATTTCTTAACTATAGATCAGATGCTCACAATTTCTATGGCGCGATAAATTACATCTCTGCTTATAGTGACAGAAGATCTACAGCTGCTGGTTGTGCTTCCACCCTTACAAACGGTGTTTGTACTGAAATCGCAGCGCATACTACTGTAGATGCTACTTACACATACTCTTGGGATGATTCTTTTGATGTTTCTTTCTCAGTCTATAACTTGACTGACGAACTACCCCCTTTCACAGTTTGGGAAATGAACTATGACCCTAATACTCATAGTCCATTGGGAAGATTCATTAAAGCTGGATTTACCTATCGCATGCAGTAGATAAGAATCTACTTCAAAAAAGGCCTCTGTTTTCAGGGGCCTTTTTTATTTAAGAAGATCTATAAGCATTTCTTCCATTTTACTTGCAATGAGAGGTTGAGCTTTTCTATTGGGATGAATGCCATCTGCCTGCATAAGAGAATTATCAAAAGCGATATCATCTAGCATAAAGTCTAAGAGAGGAATTTGATAATTTACAGATAGTTCCTCATAGATTTTTTCAAATGCTTCGACATATCTCTTTCCATAATTTCGTGGAATCTTGATTTGCATCAGAAGAGGCCTTGCATCTCTATTAACAATGGATTTGATTATTTCTTCTAAGTTATTTTTAATTATTGTTACTGGGTAACCCCTCAAGGCATCATTCCCTCCCAATTCAATCAAAACATAATTTGGTGAATGAAAGTCAAGGGCTTTATTTATTCTTGAGACTCCACCAGATGTGGTATCTCCAGAGACGCTAGCGTTTATAATGATATATTGGTTATCAGTTGAAGAATTTAAATTGCTTTCAAGTATTGTTACCCAATTTTCAGATTTTTTTATTCCATATCCTGCTGAGATGCTATCTCCTAAAATCAAAAGCTTCTTTGTTTGGGCAGTGATAGAATAAGAAACAATCAAAAATAAGATTAATAATATTTTTAATCCATATTTTTCTAAAAAATTCATCTGATGATTATAGAAGCAAGAAATTTGTCAAAAAAGGTTATTTTTAATGATCAAGAAATCGTTATTTTAGATGATATAAGTTTAAATGTAAGGGCTTCTTCATCGCTGGCAGTTGTAGGTCCTTCTGGATCTGGAAAATCAACTTTATTAGGAATATTAGCAGGCTTAGATTCTCCTTCTTCAGGCGAAATATTTGTAAATCAAAAACCTTTGCATGATCTTTCTGAGGAGGCCCGCGCAAAAGTCAGAAAAGACTCTGTTGCATTTGTATTTCAAAATTTTGAATTGTTATCAGGTTTAAATGCTCTTGAAAATGTAATGCTTCCCTTAGAACTTAAAAATAAAAGCAATGCTAAACAAATAGCTATTAATTATCTTGAAAAAGTTGGAATGCAAAACCGACTAATGCACTACCCTCAACAACTTTCTGGAGGAGAGCAGCAAAGAGTTGCTATTGCGCGAGCTTTTGCTTGCGAAGCAGAAGTTTTATTTTGTGATGAGCCAACCGGAAACTTAGATTCTAGCAACAGTGATTTGATTGCAAATCTTATTTTTGATGCTTTTAAAGAATCATCTAGTGCCTTAATTATTGTAACGCATGATCTAGCTTTAGCAGATAGATGTGATCAAAAAATAGAGCTTAAAGACGGTAAGATTCAATGACCATAATTTCTCTAGCATCAAAGATTTTTTTTAGAGAGCTTAAATCAGGGCAACTACTTTTGATGTTTTTGTCTTTATCTCTAGCAGTTGGAATTGTCGCTTCGATAACTTTTTTTACAGATCGTCTGGATAGCTCCTTGATGTTTGAATCAAAGCAATTTTTAGGAGGCGATTTAAAATATGAATCAAGCAGCCCTTTTGATGAGAAGTTATTACCTAAAATTGATTATTCCTACACAAAAATTTATGAATTTGGTTCAGTACTTAGTTCTGAAAATAATTTTCAACTTGCTTCAATTAAATCCGTATCTTTACCTTATCCGCTAGTTGGTGAACTGGAGATATTAGAAAAAAATAATTTTCTAAGCATTAAAAAAGTTCCGCCAAATGCCGGAGAGGTTTGGCTTGATAATCGTTTAGCAGAACTTTTAGACGTTTCAATTGGAGCAAAAATAGATATTGGCGAAAAAGATTTTTTAGTCAGTGGAATAATCCTAGCTGAATCTGATAGAGGAGCAGGATCTTTTGCTTTTGCTCCAAAAGCTATCATGAATTCTCTTGACCTTAAGGAAGCAAATATCATTCAGCCAGGATCTAGAGTCAGATATTCTTATCTCTTCTTGGCTTCCAAAGAAAATATTCTTAGCTTGAAAGATTTTTTTCAATCCAAAAAAAAACCTGGAGATGAAATTGTGACTCCTAATGATGATGCTAGTCCTCTTGGAAGAGCAATTGAAAGAGCATCAAACTTTTTTCTTCTCGGTGCCTTACTAGCAATAATATTATCTTCTCTTGCTATTGCAATTTGTTCGCTTCAGTTTATTAGAAGACATGTAGATTATGTTGCGGTCTTCAAAGCTCTTGGGCTTTCTCCTAGGCAAATAAGAAATACTTATATTTGTATCTTTGGTCTCATTGCCTTTTTCTCATTCATAACTGGCATTTTGCTGGGTTGGTTTGTACAAATTTCTTTCATAGAGTTGCTCAAAGATTATTTTCCGACTAACTTGCCTTTACCCGGTATCGATCCTTATTTAATTTCACTTATAACGGCATTTCTATGTTTGATGGGCTTTTCTTATCCTATGTTAAGAAATCTCTTTAGTCTTTCTCCAAATGTTATTTTAAGAAAATCTGAAAGAAATATAGATACCTTTGATTCCTCATTATATGTTTTTGGTGGTTTGGCATCTTTTTACTTTCTTTTAATTTTTTTCATAAAAGATTTTCCTTTAACTAATATTATTTTTTTCTCAATTTTAGGTGTTGCAGGTTTGGTATTTTTTTTGATTTTTTCTATTTTTAATATTATCAAGCCTCTGGGCTTAAACCCTTTAAAACCAATGAAAATGCTTGCATTTGAATTAAGTCGCAGAAAGCTTTTTAATTCTTTGCAGATTGTTTCAATTACTGTAGCCATTGCACTTAGTTTAGTTGCTTATTCTGCTTCCACTAATTTAGTTTCATCTTGGAAGAATTCTCTTCCAGAAAATGCACCGAATAACCTTTTATTTAATATTTATGAAGGAGAGAAGAAAGATTTAGTTAATTTTTTAGAACTCAACGATATAAATCCTGAACAAATTTATCCAGTAACAAGCGCAAGATTTCAAAGGAAGTCGTCAGGGAAAGAAATAGACCGAACATTTAATTTTACTTGGATGAATGAACTTCCCGATGGGAACCAGATCATAAAAGGAAATTGGTTTAATAAAAAGAATGATGGCATTTCCATCTCAACTGAAATTTCTGAAAGGTACGATCTGAAAGTCAATGATGAACTTATAATTGATGTTGCTGGTGAAAAAATTGAAAGTTACGTCCAAAGCATTAGAGAAGTAAACTGGGAAAATTTTAGTCCTAACTTTTTTGCGATTGGCTCACCACAAAACTTCAAAAATATCTCATCGACTTTTATAACTTCATTTCATATTCCTAAAGAAAAAAAATCTTTATCAACTGAATTGGTTAAAACCTTTCCTACAATCTCATTTATCTCATTGGATACAATTATTTTAGAAGTACAATCAATTATTTCTAAAGTATCTCAGGCTCTTAAGTTGATTTTAGGCTTAACTCTAATAGCTGGATTGTTTTTAATGCTAGCTACCATTCAGGAGAGTTTTAAACAAAGAGAAAAACAAAATGCTATTCTTAAAACCTTAGGGCTAGATAGAAGAATTATGCAAAAAAATACTTTTCTAGAATATTTGAGTATAGGATTATTTTCCGGGCTATTGGGAAGTTTGCTTGCTGTTATAAGTACATTTTTCATAGAAAAAATAGTTTTTGAAATTAATCCTAGAATTTATTGGGAAGTTATATTGATTGGAGCCATGAGTTCAATTTTAGTGATAGGAATTGTTGCTGCATTATTTACCTATTATTTGACTGAAAAAACACCAAAAGATGTTTTGAGAAGTGCAGATGCCTAGACCTAGAAATATAATTGCAATAGGCGGAGGTGGCTTTGGAGCAAACCCAGGACAAGGAATTATTGAAAAATATATTCTTAAACAAGCAAACAAAAAAACTCCTAGGATCTGCTTCATTCCTACGGCAACCGGAGATAATGAAGCCTACAAAGTAAATTTTTACTCTACATTTACAAACCTAGACTGCCATCCCAGTCATCTAGATTTTTTTAAAAGAACCCCCAATTTAAATGACTTGATTCTTGAGCAAGATGTAATCTTTGTTGGGGGAGGAAATACAAAAAGTATGTTAGCCGTATGGAAAGAATGGGGATTAAATAAAATTTTAAAAAAAGCTTACCAAAATGGAGTGGTGATGAGTGGTGTAAGTGCAGGGGCTATTTGCTGGTTTCAAAATGGAATAACTGATTCTTGGGCCTCTAATTTAAAATTGATGCCATGTCTAAACTTCACAAAAGGTACTTGTTGTCCTCATTATGATGAAGAACCAGAAAGAAAGCCTGCTGTAAAAAAACTTTTATTGCTTAAAAAAATCAAAGAAGTTTATGCGCTGGAAGGAGGATCAGCTTTGCACATAAAAGACGATAAGATATTCAAATCGGTATCATTTAGGAAAGAAAAAAACAGTTATCAAGTCTCTTTGCATAAGGGAGAAGAAGTAAAAAAAAGTTTCAGAAAAGTATCGCTTATTTAGTAATATAAGTTTTTTAAAATCAAATTTAACCTAAAAAAATAATTTTATATTGTTATGAGTCAACTAAAAAAAAAGGGTTACTGGGTTGCTAAAGCAAATGTTCATTCTTCTGAAAAACAACAAAACTACGGAAAGCTTGCAGAAGCTGTTCTCGATAAGTTCAATGGAAAATTTCTTATTAGAGGTGGTCGCCAAGAAACTAAAGAAGGCGAAAATTTTATGAGAAACGTTGTAGTTGAATTCCCATCTTATGAAATTGCTCTTAAAGCATATGAAAGCAAAGAGTATCAAGATGCTTTAAAAGTTCTAGATGGTGGAGCAAATAGGCTCTATGCGGTTGTTGAAGGTTATTAATTAAAAAAAAGTCTCAAATGGTTTTTTTTAAAAGAATGAAAGTTAGTCTTTTAATGCCTTACAGTTAGTAAGGTTGGTTTATTGTAATAATGATTATCGAAGGAAGTTTGATAAATGAGTGAGCAAGGTAAAAATATACAAAATGAAGAAAAATTAAAAAAATTTGCAAAGGAGTTCTTTGGCAAATCTATGGAGTTTCTTAGTCTTGAATATATTGAATTGACTGATGATGAATTTATTTTTTCTTGCCACTTTAAAGAAGAGTGTTCTAACCCGATGGGATTTGTTCAAGGAGGGATGATAACAGCAGCATTGGATGATGCGACTTCAGCCGCAATGATTTCAGGTTATGACGAAAAAAAAGCTCCTATGACTACTGATCTTCATGTTTTATTTCATAGGCCTTTACCAATTGGGCCAGCAAAAATGAAGGTTAAAATAATTAAATTAGGAAGAAGCAGCGCTACTTCAGAAGGCAGAATTTACAATCTAGAGGATAAATTGGTTGCAACCCTCCTCCATACTGCTCAACCTGTAGATACTACTTAGTTACTTATTATTCCTTAATTTAAAAATTGCTAGCAGATTAATGCTCATACAACACTGCAATGATTTATCTTCAAATAAGTTTACGTTTACTTCGATAAATTCATGGCCTTTTTTTTTATAAAAATCTTTTACTAACATTTCAGCTATTAAAATAGTACCCATGGATACAGGCTTGTAATTTTGAGATTTTGTTTGCAGATGAACCCATGGATTCATGAATGCATTGCCAGCTAGAATCCAGTTTGAACATCCAAGTAAAAAACTTAAATTTGCATAGCCAATATCTTTTGGTTGTAAAAGTTTAGGTAATTTCTTTTCATCAGAAAGATATATCAAAGGATTTTCTCCACCCCATTCAAATTTGAATGCTTTACAACCTTGATTTTTGAGCTTCTCCCAAATTTCAATCGAAGCAACCGGAGCTTCATAGTTATCTTCAACCAAAGGATCGCCTCTGTAGCAAGGTGCGGGAGGCTGATTATCTAAAAGGCGTGACTCTGCGTTAGCAACAATTTTTCCGTCATGATTTTTCAAAAAGGTATTTATACGGCTTTGCTTATGGACTTCTGTGAAAACTTCAAAAGTTTCACCATCGTATAAAGGAGATGTAATCTTGCAATCAGCATATCCTCTTTCAAGCCATTCCTCTCCTAAAGATTCGATCACTGGATGAAGTAAATATGCAGAGACTGTCACTCCAGGTACTAAGCCTCCTTTGAAACCATATTCTTTTGCTAGTTCATCACTATGAATTTGATTCTCTGAATCTGGAGCAGTATTCAAAGCAGTAGCTTGCCAAATATTCATAAAACAAAACTATACTTCAGCTTTCTTTTTTTGATAAGAATTTATTATTCCCAAAGCTAATGGGAGAGTTCCTAGGAGAAATTCTAAAATAAAAATTTGATTATAGTCTGTGCCATATGTGTAGATTGCAATGAGATTAAATACTCCTGCGGATATGTAAATTATCCCTACCGAAAAAAACCACGCTGAGTTCAAGGTTATTACTCCTAGAATAGAGAATAAAAAAGTTGCTACAAAAAATGCAGTAAAGTCCCTAAGCAAGGCATTTTGGGCGCTTGAGTTCAGCTCATTAAAGATAAATCCAAAATCAGAGGCTGCACTAATTGGCATAAAAATCCAATTTAGGACCAACCCTAAAATTAAATAAGCATAGATAATACCCAGCGTTCTTATTACAAAAGAAATCTTTCTTTCTTTAGAAATAAGAATATTAAATAAATATCCTCCAGCAAAACCTGCAACACAATGTAAAAATTTTCCCAGAATAGTTCTATTGCCTCCTAGAACTTCTGTTTGTGTTGTAAATTCGACCAATAAAAAAAGAGTTAAACCTGTTATGAAGGCCCCTGCAATTGGATAAAGATACTTTGTCTTTGGAATATACTTTTGAATTAAACCAGCTAAAGAAAATGCTAAAGTGAACTCAATAATAATGATCCCATAAAGAATGCTTCCAAGTCTTTGAAAATCAAACAAGATGATTTCTAATGAGGAAAAAAAATTTACAGGCATATTCATTGAAGAAAGCCATATTATGTTTGCGAATGATGAAATTGGAGTTGTCAAAGCTACGGTAAATAATGCCGCAACAAGAATTGCAAATGGATATTTTGCTATTTTCATTTTTTACTAGAAAGTACTTTCAATAATTTTCCCCTTCTGCCATCAGTCAAAAGATAGAGTTCGCCGCTTGGTGAGACTCCAATACTTCTCAGACGACTATTGAGATCAGAAAAGACAGATTCTTCTGAAAAAAGAGAATTTGTCTTTTTAATTTTTTTTACGTCTCTGGATACCAGTGCAGTGATGAGAAAACTATTTTTGAGCTCAGGGTATAAATCTCCGTCGTAATAAATCATATCGGAAGGAGCTATAGACGGTACCCAATACTTTAAAGGTTGTTCCATACCATCCATTTTTGTGAATGGACTAATTACTGCGCCTGAATAATCTATGCCATAAGTAATTGCAGGCCAACCATAGTTTTTTCCCGGTTCAATTAAATTAAATTCATCGCCTCCTCTAGGCCCATGCTCATGTTCAAAAATCCTTCCATCATCCATAACAACAAGTCCTTGCATATTTCTATGTCCATAAGTAAATATTTCTGGAAGTGCATTTTTGTTGCCGATGAAAGGATTATCAGATGGTACTGATCCATCTTTATTAATTCTAATTATTTTTCCAAAGTGATTATTCAAACTTTGAGCTTTTTCTTTATGATCGAAACCATCACCGCTGGTTAAGAGTAAAGTTCCGTCAGACAGAAAATCAATTTTTGCTCCCATATGAATTGGCACTCTTCTGAATGCTTTAGCTTCAAAAATAATTTTTTTGTTGATTAAAGCATTGTTACTTAATTCAGCAGACATTAAAAAAAGAGTGGATTTTCCTCTTTCGTTCAAAGCTGAATATGTGAGATATAAAACGTTATTCTTTTTAAAATTAGGATCAAGAGCTATTTCAGATAAACCGCCTTGGCTTGCATATTGGACTTTTGGAGCTCCTTCGACGTCAACTATTTCTCCTGATGAAATTGTAATTATTTTTATTCTTCCTGGCTGCTCTGTGAAAATTATTTGATTTTCATTTAAAAAATCAAAACTCCATGCATCATCTAGATCGGAAGCTATTGTTTTAAATTGATAGTTTGCAAATATTAAATTTACAAAAAAGATTAAACTTAATAAATAAAATTTGATTTTTGATTCCCCTTTTAAAAAAATGACAGTATAGCTGTCAAAACTTTATTAGTCTCAATTTTTTTGAAGTTATAATCATAAGTTTAATGACTATAATAATTAAGTTAAATGAAATTTGAACATTCTAAAAAAACCGCAAATCTTATAAAAAAAGTTTCTGATTTTATGAAGGAAAATATTTATCCGGCAGAGGAGATATATGCTTCTCAAATGAAGGCTTTTCGTGCAGCTGGAAATCCTTGGCAAGTTCCTAAGGTAATAAATGAATTAAAACAAAAGGCCAAAAAGGAGGGCTTATGGAACTTTTTTTTACCTGAAAGTGATAATGGTTTTGGTTTAACTAATTTGGAATACGCGCCTCTAGCAGAGATGATGGGTAAAGTAAGCTTTGCCTCAGAAGTCTTTAATTGTTCTGCACCAGATACAGGCAATATGGAAGTTTTAGATAAGTTTGGATCAGACTTCCAAAAAGAAAAATGGTTACAACCCCTTTTGAATGGCGAAATTAGATCGGCCTTTGCGATGACAGAACCCAATGTAGCATCGTCTGATGCTACCAACATAGAAAGTAAGATAGAAAAAGATGGAGATGAATACGTAATCAATGGTGAAAAATGGTGGACTTCTGGGTTTGGCAGGCCAGATTGTAAAGTCATGATTTTTATGGGGGTTACTAACCCAGAAAATCCCAAGCATCAAAGACAATCTCAGATACTCGTGCCTACAGATGCCAAGGGTATTGAAAATCTTAGAATGTTAACTGTGTACGGCGCAGATCATGCACCCAATGGACATGCTCATCTAAAATTTACCAATGTGAGAGTTCCCAAAGAAAACTTAATTTTAGGAGAAGGAAGAGGTTTTGAGATAGCTCAAGGAAGACTGGGTCCAGGAAGAATTCATCACTGTATGCGAATCATTGGAGTCGCTGAAAGAGCTTTAGACTTGCTATGCAAACGTTCATTAAATAGAAAAGCCTTTGGAAAACCTTTGGCTGAACTGGGAGGCAATTATGATGTAATCGCTGACTGCAGGATAGAAATTGAAATGTGTCGGTTAATGACCTTAAAGGCAGCTCACATGATGGATACTGCTGGAAATAAAATTGCTAAAAGTGAAATTGCCCAGATTAAAGTTGC
>MDSZ01179362.1_pt1 | contig 10437 bp, 8 predicted proteins | sample 811201 | NCBI WGS metagenome assembly MDSZ01 (sample SAMN05326647, study PRJNA326480) | marine metagenome | isolation source: seawater | place: Indian Ocean: North | collected 2010
AATTTTATCCCACTCTTGTTCTGTGATTATTTTTATCCCTAATTTTTTAGCTTGATCAATCTTTTTTTTTGTAGGCTTAGAACTTCCAACAACTAAAATATCAAGTTTTTTTGAAACAGATCCTAACACTTTTCCTCCATTATTTTCTGCTATAGATTTTGCCTCAGACCTGCTAATATTTTTAAATCCCCCAGTAAACATTAATTTTTTATTTGAAAAAACTCCATGAATATTCTTTTGAATGTAATCGGCAATATTCAGTTTTTTGATTAAATTGAGAATAATTTTTGTGTTTTTAGAGTTAGAAAAAAAATTATTAATTGCCTCCACTTGAGTTTCACCGATACCATCCAATTCTATTAAGCTTTTAAGAATTACATTTCTTTTTTTTAATTCAAATAGATTAGAAAATTCTGAGATCGATATAAAGAATGCAGCCAGTATTTTGGCATTTTCTAGACCAATATGTCTAATACCTATTGAGTAAATAAACTTATCTAAACTGATACTTTTTGATTTATTTACTGCATTTTTAAGATTTTCTAGTGATATATCTCCCCATCCTTCAAGACGTCTAATCTTTTTATAGTTTAAATTAAAAATATCTGATGGCTCTTTTATTAAATTTAAATCCCAGAAATTATCTACTACTTTTTTTCCTAAACCGTCTACATTAAAAGCCTCTTTTGAAACTAAGTGTTTGAGCTTTTCTCGTGCAATAAATTTACAATCGTAGCCCTTAAAACATCTCCTTACAGCATCTTCTTTGCTTGTGCTTTTGCTTATTTCCCTCTTTGTAGAGGCTCCGCAAAGACATTTTGTGGGAAAAATAAATTTTTTACTTTTTTTTTCTCTTTTTTTTAAATCAACTGATACTACTTGCGGAATAACATCCCCAGCTCTTTGAATTTGTATCGTATCTCCTATTCTTATATCTTTTCTTTGAATTTCATCCTCGTTATGTAAAGTAGCATTAGAGACTACAACACCTCCAACTGTAACTGGTTCAACTTTAGCCACAGGTGTAATAGCACCAGTTCTACCTACTTGAATAATAATATCTTTTATTTTTGTGATAGCCTTCTCAGAAGAAAATTTGTAAGCAATTGCCCATCTTGGTGAATTTGAGGTATTCCCTAGTCTTTTTTGTAGCTTTAAATCATTTATTTTATAAACAATTCCATCAATGTCATAATTTAATGATGATCTTAAATTGTCAATATTTTTATGATTGATTTCAATTTCATTGATTCCAGAAACAATTTTAGATAGTGAATTAACCTCAAAGCCCCAATGATTTATTTTTTTTAAAAACTCTGATTGTTTGCTAAAAATTATAGGATCAGATGCACCTAATCCATATGCAAAATATCTTAGGGGTATTTTTTTTGTTTCGTTCGGATCTTTTTGTCTTAATGAACCTCCAGCAGCATTTCTTGGATTAGCAAATTTATCTTTTAAATTAACAAAATCTTTCTTGCTTATATAAATTTCACAACGTATCTCTAATAATTTTGGTGGGTTAGTTATATTAATTTTTTTTGGAATACTTTTAATAGTTTTTAAGTTCTCAAGTATATCCTCACCAGTTGTACCATCTCCCCTTGATAAACCTTTTATTAAAAAACCATTTTCATAGACTAGAGTGGCTGAAATTCCATCAATCTTAGGTTCTGAAAAAAGTTCAATATTTGGATTATTTAAACTTAAAAAATTATTTACCTTTTTTAAAAAATCTTTCATATCACTCAAGTTAAAAGCATTTGAAAGTGACAACATTGCAACTAAATGTTTAATTTTTTTAAACTTGTTTGTAGGTGGTGACCCTACCAAATTGTCTGTTAGGCCAAGTTTAATCAAGTAAGGATATTTTTTCTCAAGAGATAATATTTCTTTTTTCAAAATATCGTAATCGGCATCAGAAATTTTAGGCTTATCTTTATTAAAATATAAATTATTATGTTCTTTTAAATTACTGATTTTTATTTTGTAATTATTAATTATTACTTTTTTTTCCATCTTAAGATTTATTTGATCATTTTAATAATCTTTTCGAATACACCTTTTTCTTTTTTTTCTTCTTCAGGTGAAACTTTTGAGATAACTTCATAGTCTTTATTTAAAACTTTGTAAGATTGTTTAAACCATTCACTTGAATTATAATTATACCCTAAGATACTGGCATATTTATTTGCCTCACTTTGCAATCCAAGATGATAATGAATTTCTACTAATCTATGAAGTGCCTCCTCAATAAAAATTGTTTCATCAAATTTATCTACTATTATTTTAAGTCGTTTAATAGCAGGTATCCATTTTTGTACTGAAATGTAATACTTAGCAATATAAAGTTCTCTAGCCGCAAATTGATTTTGTACTAATTTTTTTTTTAAATTAAGATCAATTGCGTATTCACTTTCCGGATATTTTTTTAAAAAAAAATCGATTTTTTTATCTGCATCAATTAATGGCTTAAGATCGTTTTTTTCATCGCCAATTTGTTCAAAATATATTATTGCTAGCAGATAATGAGCATACATTACATATCTATCAGCTGGATAAGTTTTTAAATATCTAATAAGATTTTCTTCCGCTTCATCATAGAAATTAATTCCATACAATGCAAAAGAGGACATAATGGCAGATTTAGCTGCAAATTCAGGCTTGTCAAAATTTATTTCTGCTTCAGAAAATTTTTTGTTTGCTACAAAGAATTGACCATCCTCAAAAGCTTTGAAGCCTTCTTTGTAAGATTCATAAGGGTCAATTTTTAAAGATGGTTCATAAGCTACTTCGTCCTTAGAGCAAGACACAAATAAAATTAAAATTAACAACCAAACTAATCTTATTAAAATCATAATATGACTAATAACAGATTAAAAAAAAATTTGTATTACAAATTTTGTATGTAATTTTAGGCGCTAACGGCCAATTTAGATAATTGTTGTGAATTAATGTTTTTAGAAATTGAGACTTTTTCAAATTCTAAATTTGTGTGAGTCATGTCAGAGTTAAGGAATTTTTTTAGAAATGAATTTGTTAGCTGATGACCTCCTTGAAAGCAAGATACTTTACCTAAAACTCTATAACCTGATAGCAAGAAGTCACCTGCTAAATCTAAGATTTTATGATTTACAAATTCATTTTCGTTTCTAAGGCCATCTTTATTAAGCACTTTTTCTTCATCCACAACTAATGCATTCTCTAGTGAGCCTCCTTTAGCCAAACCAATTTTTTTGATTTTTTCTATATCTTCAAACAAGCAAAAAGTTCTAGACTCACAAACTTCTTTTAAGTCATCTTTTTGAAAGTTTATTAGATTTTTTTGATTATTTATTAATTTATTTTTATATTTAAGTTGGAACTCAACTTCAAAAGAATTATCACAAGGCTCAATTGAGATTTTTTTATCTCCATCAACTAATTCTGTTTTATCAGTAACTTTAATGTATTTTCTTGCTTTAGATTGTTGTTTTATACCTACCTTATCGATCTTTTTAATGAAATCTTTTGCGGAACCATCCATTATCGGAATTTCTTCGTTATCAATTTCTATAATAGCATTATCAATTTCCGATACGTATAATGCTGCAAGAAGGTGTTCAACTGTAGATACTTTAATTCCAAACTCATTTTGCAATGTTGTGCACAATTTAGCTGATGATACGTTTTTATAATTTGCTTTAATTAGGTTATTTTTACTCAAGTCTACTCTTTTAAATGTAAATCCTTGATCTTCCTGATCAGGCAAGATTGTTATTTTAGATCTTTTCCCTGAATGCAAGCCTATACCCGAGAATTTTACAGGATTTTTAAGAGTTTGCTGGTAAATCTTTAACATCGAGAACTTATACATAATTAAAGCTTAATTCTTAAAACAACTAATGTTTCTAAAAATAACAAATCTTATTTAAAGATGAGATCAAAAAATCTAGAAATTATTGACTTTTTATGATGAATAATTGGTACAGCTTCTTTCTTCCACCCATATTGAACAATTTTGAAGGCATTTTTATATAAGTTCTCTAAATTATCATCTTCTAAAAAAGTAAGTTTAAATTTTTTTTCTATGGAAAGATTTCTTTGAAAACTTTCTTCGAAACAAAGTATGTTTTTATCTATTATCTTTAAAAGAACAAACATTTTTTTTGAGATAAATCCACTTAGATTGATGTTTCTAATAATTATTAATTCTAAAATTTCTTTAATTCTTGCATCTGCAATATCAAGAATGAGTTTTTTTTTAATTTTTCTAAAATTTAGATCTTTAAAATATTTTTTATCTAAGAAATCTTTATCAGAAAGATTTTTAGAAAAAAAAGAATTTGATATAATATCTTTTACAGTCCGGTTGCTCAATCCAATTATCTTGGATATATCATTTATTATTAATTCTGAGCCGAAATCAAAATTTTGAATATACTTTAATGCTGAGTTTTCGAAAAAAAAAATTTGAGAATTTTTTTTATTAATTTCAATTTTAAAAAAAGTATGCATATCTGAATTATTTTCTATTTGATTTACTCCTTCAATGAAACACTTTGAAATAATTTTACTTATTCTTAAATTACATTTTTCAAAAATATTTTTAAGGTTTTTATAATCGTTATTGTTTATCAGAAAAAAAGACAGCTCATGGGAGTAAAAATTTCCGAATAAGCCAATTGGTAAATTATCTGTTTCTTTTTTGTCTAGAAAAAATTTTGTATTAAATATGTGAAGAATTTTTTTTTGGCTTTCAATTTCACTTATTTTTGTTTTGAGAGAGTTTATTATATAAATTATATTTTCTTTTAATAGTTGTGAATTATTTAATTTTTTAAAACCAGAAAAATTAATTATAGAATTATCAAAGTTATTAATTACAAGAATAACATCTTTATACTCATAATTAGTATTTTGCTCAATTAAATTTATATTTTTTTTTTAAATTATCCAAAACTAAGTTAAAATCGGAAATTTGATTATTAGTGTATCCTTCTTGAGGCACTATAAAACTTTTTACTAAACTAAAATTACCAAGATCATCATTTTTTCCAGCTATAAATTTAAGATTTTGATCATTTATTTCTATAAAAAGTATATTTGAATTAATACTCATTTCTTATTTTAAAATAAGTTGATTATTTATTCTATAATCAAAAGTTTTATATTTTTCAAAGTTAACTTGATCTTTAATGATTAAAAAATTTTTTAGACTTTTTTTATAATCATCAATTGGCAATTTTAAAGTCTGATTTTTTTGAGTAATTATATCCCATCTATTAGACTTGAATAAAAAAAAAGTTTTTATATCGTTTAATGGGAAGTTGACCTCTTTTAAATGCGTATGTAAAACTAAAAAACTATCTTTATCTCCAAATACAAATGGTAAATTTTTAAATTCATCAAAGTCATCAAAAGAAATTAACTTTCCCTTGTCAGTATAAAAATTCTTTTGCTTTTTGTTTTGAAGAATAGCAATAGGTTTTTTTTCGAGGATCTTTATCTTTATACTATTAGGATAAATTTTTTTAATTTCAAAACTTTCAATAAAGCTTACTTTGTCTAATTCTGTTTTAATTTTTTCTGTTTGTAGTAGAAGAATGTTTGTTTCATATAAAAACGCCAAAGCTTGTTTGATTTCACTATCATTTAAAATCAGGTTATTTTCAATACTTATTTCTTTGATTCTAAATGTAGAGCTTAAGTCAAAAAAATTTTGCACTTTATATGTGCTTAAAAGTAATAATAATACTAAAGCGATTGTTAATCGTTTATTCATCTATTAACACTTGCGTCTAATAAAAGTTCCTCAATTAAATTTGGAAAACTCAAACCATTATAACTAGCTATTTCAGGAACTAAAGAAAGACTGGTCATTCCAGGTTGAGTATTAATTTCTAATAAATAAAATTTATTTTTATAAAATTTAAAATCAGATCTTGTGACACCTTTACATTTCAGAGCTAGATGAGCCTTTTTGGCTATAGCTAAGACTTCATTATATTTTTTTTTATTTAATCTTGCTGGCATTATGTGTCTAGTTTTAGCAGATTTTGTATATTTTGCTTTGTAATCATAAAAAGATCTCTTTGGTACCAGTTCAATTGCTCCTATGGATTTGTTTTTTAAGACAGCAACTTGGATTTCTTGTCCGCCTACATACTGCTCGTATATTAGATGAGTATACCGTCGAAATAAAATTTTACTAAATTTTATCAAATTATTCATATTATAGGATATCATTACCCCTAAACTAGATCCCTCACTATTAGGTTTGATAACGATTGGAAATTTAATTCGTTTTTTTTTGATAAGTTTTGTTAAAATTTTCCCATTAAATATATTTTTAGTTAATTCAAAATATTTTGGCGTAATGATTTTTTTTTTAATAAAAATATTTTTTGAAATATTTTTATTCATTGCATTATGTGAACTAATTACTCCAGAGTGAGTGTAGGGAATTCTTAAATATTCGAAATAAGTTTGAGCTATGCCATCCTCACCATCTTTGCCATGTAAAGCATTAAAGATAACATCAATTTTTTTTTTATTTATTAAATTAAGATTTTTTAATTTTGGGTCGTGTTTAAAAACATTATACCCCTTTTTTTTTAAAGCTCTAATGCATGATCTTCCACTATCAAGACTCACAGCTCTTTCTCCTGAGGTGCCTCCCAAAACGACTAAAACGCTTTTAAATTTTTTTTTATTCACCAACAATTTTAATCTCTAGTTCTAGATTAATCCCAGTTTTTTCTATTATTGTTTGTTTTACTCTATTTATTAAATTTTCAATATCAGCTGAAGATGCGTTTCCGTTATTTACAAAAAAGTTGCAATGTTTTTTTGAAATTTCTGCATCTCCCTCTTTAAATTTGAAACAACCCGTTTCTCTAATTAATTTCCATGCTTTTTTTTCTTCACTAAAATTTTTAAATGTGCTACCACAAGTTTTTACTTGGCTAGGTTGTGAGACTTTTTTTGCTTGATTTATTTTTATTTGTTTTTTTTCGATAAGATCTTTTGAAGTTAATATCCCTTTTAATTTTACCGAGGTAATGATTAAATCACTAGGAAGGTCGGTACCTCTATAAAAAAAGTTAATCTCTTTTCTTTTTATCTCTTTTTCAGTTCCATTCTTAATATCCAAAACTTTTATTGACTGCAAAATTTTTGAAATATCATTTCCATAACATCCACTATTCATTATAACCGCACCACCTATTGACCCTGGAATACATGAAAGAAATTCAAAATTCCCTATACCTTTATCCTTTGCAAAATTAGAAATTTTTCGATCTAATGTTGCAGCTCCAGCTTCTATAATATTTTTATCAATTAGTTTTATTTCTGAAAAAGCTGGACCAAGTTTTATTACAACTCCTTTAATTCCATTGTCTCTTATTAAGGTGTTTGAGCCAGCTCCAAGAATGGTTATTTGTAATTTGTTTTTTTTATTTTCTCTCACAAATTCAATTAGCTGTTCTTGATTTTTGGGTTTAAAAAAATACTCAGCTGGACCTCCTAAATTAAACCAATTATAATTTGATAGGCTTTTATTAAGAGAAATATTATTTTTAAATTTTTTTATTAATTGTTCTCTTTGACTCATATAAAATTTTTTAGTTCTCTCATTTGCTTTGATATTGATCCAGCGCCCATGCCTATTATTAGCTCATCACTCGCAAGATTTTTTTTAAAATATTTCCCAAGTTCATTATAATTTTTAATAATTATTACTTGAGTTTTTGATAATTTAGAAATCAATTTTGCAAAATTGATTTGATTAAAACTTGTACTCTTTTTTTCTCCAGCAGCATATATAGGACAAAGAATTACTAAATCCGAATTAACGAAAGATTTAGCGAATTCTTTTTTTAAAGATAATACTCTGGAATAACGATGTGGCTCAAAAACAGAAATAATCTTTCTATTTTTACTGACGTTTTTAACTCCCTCTAAAATTGATTTAATTTCTGTTGGATGGTGCGCATAATCATCATAAAAATCATTTCGACTATTGGAAAATATTTTAGTCATTCTTCTTTGAACACCTGAAAACCTCTCTAAAGATCTTTTAATTATATTTTGGCTAACACCAAGGTTTAAACACATAATAATCGCAGCAGCTGCATTTAAAACATTATGCTTTCCAATAAGCTTTACATTAATATTTTTAATTTTTTTTCTCTTTTTGCTAATATTTTTAAAACTCAAATCAAAAATTGAATGGTCAATATTATAACGAATATTAGAAATTTGGAAATTAGATTTTTTATCTTCGCCATAAGTTAAAATATTTTTGTTTTTAATTTTACCAAGTAATTTTTTTATATTTTTATTATCTAGACATAATATAGATTTACCTGTGGGTGGTGTTTTTTCAATAAATTTTAAAAAAGACCTCTCTAAATTTTTAAAGTTTTTATAAAAATCGATGTGCTCATGATCAATATTAGTAACAATAGAAAAATTTATCGGTAACTTTAAAAAACTTCCATCTGACTCATCCGCTTCAAGTATGGCCCAATCCCCTTTGCCTAATTTTGCATTGCTATTTAATGAATTAATAACTCCACCATTAATTATTGTTGGGTCTAATTTTTGGTCGGACAAAATTTTTGAAACTAATGATGTCGTAGTAGTTTTTCCGTGTGAGCCAGTAATAATAATATTTTTTTTTAAAGAGACTACATCTGCAAGAACTTCTGCTCGTGAATAAATAGGAATTTTTTTTTTTCTTGCATATTTTATTTCGCTATTACTATTTTTTATAGCTGAAGATTTTACTAATATAGTAGCATTTTTAACATTCTTTCTTGAATGCCCTATAAAAACTTTTATCCCTGCTTTGGAACAACTTGTCGTATTTTTATTTTTAACCTGATCACTTCCCTGAATCTTGAAGCCCATATTTTTCATAATTTGAGCTAAACCACTCATTCCAATACCGCCTATACCGATAAAATGAATTTTTTCTTTTTGACCTAATTTAATTTTTTTCATAAAGTTTTTTTTAAAATTTCATTTACATTCTTGTAGACATTTTTGTCAGAATATTGTCTTTGATTTGATATAATTTCATTTAATAATGAGTAGTTCCCATAAATTTTTTTTATTAAATGAAATAGTTCATTATTAAGGTTCTTCTCTTCTATTAAAAACGAGAGATTTTTTTTCTTGTAGAAATTAGCATTTTTATACTGATGATTATCAGCAGATGAAGGTAACGGTATTGAAATAAAAGGTATATTTGCATTAGTTAACTCTGCTAACATCGACGATCCAGATCTAGTAATCGCTAAATTAGCTTTTGAAAAATAATCAATTAAATTATTGCTGAAATTAAAAATTTCAAATTCTATTTTTGCACTTTTGTAAAAAGATCCTAGTTCTTCATTTTGGTAAGGAAGACATTGTTGATAAATTTTGAGATAAATTCCTGTTTTCAAGCATTCTCGAAAAATATTGGGAAGAGTTTCAGCAAATATTTTTGCCGCCTGGCTACCTCCTAGCACTAATATGTTTATCTTTCCGCTCTTTTCAAATTCTAAATTTTTTTTCGAAAAATTTATAATTTCCTTTTTAATTATATTTCCAATTTGATAAATTTTATTCTGGTGTTTTTTTGGTACTTTTTCAAGATCTTTATACGAAACCAATAATTTTTCTGCAAAAGGCAACAAATACTTATTAGTTTTTCCTAAAATTAGATTATTTTCATAAATAATAATTTTTACTTTTAAAATAATTGCTGCAACACATATTGGAAATGAGGCATACCCCCCCATGCCAAAAATAATTGAAGGCCTATTAATAGATAAATATATTAATGCTCTTAGGATTGTGTAAAAGATAAAAATACTAGAAAATAATATTGTAAAAAAGTTTTTTTTTATTAATGGTGTCGATGGTAGTAAAGTAGTATTAAAATATTTGAAGTTATTTAAAAATTTTTTACCCCTTTTATCTGTTATTATTGAAACATTGTAATCTAATTCATTTAAATGAAGAGCTAGATTATAACCAGGAAACACATGGCCACCAGTACCACCGACTGCTATCAATGCTTTAACTTTTTTATTCATAAAGATACGTTTTATTTTTAGTATAATTTAAAATTACTCCAGCTAGCACAGAACTTCCAATTAAAGATGAGCCACCATAACTTAGAAAAGGTAATGTCATGCCTGTTGTAGGTATTAAGCTTGTATTTACTCCCACATGAATAAACGTTTGGAAAATCAATAAAGTAGCTAATCCACAAAGTGAAATTTTTATTAAATGATCATCTTGATTGACACAATTTTTAATAATTCTGAATGAAATGTACAGAATGATAAAGATTATCATAATCGAAATTATGGAACCATATTCCTCTGATATAACTGCAATTATATAATCCGTGTGTGCTTCTGGAACTTTATCCTTCAATATTCCTTCTCCCATACC
>MDSZ01094467.1_pt1 | contig 10434 bp, 9 predicted proteins | sample 811201 | NCBI WGS metagenome assembly MDSZ01 (sample SAMN05326647, study PRJNA326480) | marine metagenome | isolation source: seawater | place: Indian Ocean: North | collected 2010
AATGACCTTAGAGGTGTCATAGAGGAGAATTGGAAGTCCTAAAACGAGACGCTTAAGTTAGAGCATGTGAGCAAACGGATATGGCGGTTGGCCTTTCTTGTTATTGTCATCGCTTACATTTGGGCGGCAGCCAGAGCAATCCTTTGAACTGCGGCACTACTGATAGTTAACAAGTGCCATCTTGTACCAGTTCTCGATAGTCCACCGATGAAGGAACTGTGGGGCAATAGCATGATGGAAGGTTATAGACGTCGATGGGTGCCAAATGATTCGTGTTCAAATTGATGAGTCAGTAACAACGGTGATCCTTGACGCACCTGAAGTAAAAAACGCGTTGACTGCCGAAATGATCAATGACGTCGAACGGGCCATTCAGGACGCTGCGAAGAACGAAGAATGTCGATGCCTCATAATCAGGGGTGCTAATGGGAATTTCTGCACCGGCCGCAATTTGACTGAAGAAATCGACCAAGAACTTCGATCGGTGCTCAAACGCGAAAATGATTGGGTAAGGCTTTTCCAACAATTGCGAGAACTGCGAAAGCCCTCGGTTGCCGTAGTTGAAGGTTATGCAGTCGCTGGCGGGTTTACTTTGGCTATGGGATGCGATTTCGTAATCGCCGAAGTATCTGCTGTGTTTGGCGCGTTTGAGATGAGAAATGGATTTCCAGCGGCTGTCAACACGCCCTTGCTAGCAAAACTTGTAGGCCCACGTCTTGCATTGGAGTGGGCTCTTCTAGGAGAACCAATTCCTGCCAAGCGATTATTTGATATGGGGCTCATCAATCGTCTAGTTGAAGATTCGTCGGATCTATCCGCAGAGGCAAATTCTTTCATTTCGCAGTTGATAGCTCTTGACCCGTCGGCGGTGGCTATCGCCAAAGAAATTCATCACGCAGCTCGGAATATGCCGCTTTCCGACGCTCTTGCCATGGGTGCTCAACAGAATTCGCTGATTTCAGCCTCTGGGTGGCTTGCTCAAAGCGCGGCAAAGTTTTCTGCTGGTCGAAAGCAAAGATAAGAGCTCTTTGTCTGCTATCAGGAAGTGATCTGCGTGCCTGCTCTGCCATTTACTACGTCGGTCAAATGAGTCAAGGCCCCGATTGCTGCAGTCCCACCCGTAGCATCGACAAATTGCAGAACTGCTTGGACCTTAGGGGCCATTGATCCAGCTGGAAATTGGCCTTTTTCTAGAAGCGTTCTTAGTTCATCGCTTCTGATGTTCTTAACTAGCTTTTCCTCTTTAGTTCCGAAGTTAGTTTTAATTCCTTCGACATCTGTCACTATGACCATTCGACGAGCTCCTGTTCGTTCAGCTAGCAATGCTGTACACAAGTCCTTGTCAATAACTGCTTCGACTCCAGTGACGGTGCCGGCTTTTTTGACCATGGGGATGCCACCACCGCCGCAAGCTACGACTACAACTCCCAAATCTAAGAGCGATTCGATGACTGATAGGTCGAGTATTTCTAGAGGAGAAGGGGAGGGAACCAGTCGGTGGGTCCCATCACCGCGTGGTCGCCCGATTGGTTTTGCGGGTGATTTGAAACTTGGATCGTTTGGATTTACCTCTACCCGTGTGATGATGCTCGCCACAGCGCGTGAAATGGCTCGACGTTGGAGTTCAAGCTCAATTTCGGTTACTAAAGTGAAACCGATAGTTGCCTGAGTTTGGGCGACGCACCAATCAAGCGGCATTGCCGGGACGACATTGGCAGACATTTCGTTCTTAAGGAGTAGGTTGCCAACTTGCGGCCCGTTCCCATGTGTAATGAGAGGTTCATAGCCAGCTGAGATCAGATCAGCAACGCTTTTGGCGGCAAGTGCCATGTTGGCTGTCTGTTCCTCTGCTGTGTATTCACCGTCACTTGGGGCGATCGCGTTCCCACCTAGTGCAACCACGACGCGTTGATGAGATTCATTGTTAGCGTTCACTCGCCTACACCAAGTAACTCGCTTCGCTTATAAAGGCTACTATCGACGCGATGCCGACGCTCGCAGTTACCGGAGCCCCAGGTAAAACCGGTCAGGCCATAATAAATGCTTGCGGTCACGCATGGGATATTCGGGCATTGGCGCGAAACGCACAGCAGGCGGAGGCCTTAGAAGTAGTGGGCTGCGAAGTTGTTGTGGGCGACATGACTGAAGATTCGATACTGGGTCAATTGTTCGAAGGAGCGCATTCCGCGTATCACATTTGTCCCAATTTCCATGAAGGAGAAGTCGAGATTGGCGCGGCGGTAGCTGCCCAGGCAGGAGGGCTAGAGCATCTCGTTTATCACTCGGTGTTGCATCCCCAGACACAAAAAATGCCACATCACTGGAGGAAGCTACTAGTAGAAGAACTATTGCTAGAAGCAATGCCTCTCAAAGTCACATTTATGAGGTCAGCACCCTATATCCAAAATCTGAAGCCCTATATCGAGTCCGCGTTAAGGGATGGGGAACTCGTGCTGCCGTATTCAGTGCACGCACGAACGGCAATGGTTGACCTTGAAGATGTAGGGCGAGCAGCGAAAGCAGTTCTTGGCGGAGAGGTAGCAGCTGGTTCTGGTTGGGACCTTTGCGGGGTTGGGTCAATCAGTCACCATGAGATCGCCGAGTTGTTGACGTCCTTAACAGGAAACGTAGTCAAAGCTCACGACAGACCCGCTCCAGCCGATACTCCCAATGAGATTCAGATGATGTTCGACTATATGGACCAGTATGGTTTGCAAGGCTCCACGGCACAGCTTGGCGCTTTAGTGGGAGAACTGACCCCGATCGAAACGACCGTACAAAGATTAATCGACGAAATTGAGGGTTGAGAGTTGTGAAGCCATCGCCGTTTAATTACTACTGTCCAGCTTCGGTCGATGAGGCGGTCCAACTCCTCTCTGACCTGGAAGATGCCAAAATACTTGCAGGTGGTCAGAGCCTTATACCCCTCATGAATTTTCGCTTAGCGACTCCTGAGCATTTAATAGATATTTCTGGTCTAGCTGAACTCAGTGAAATCAAAGTTGGTCCCGACGAAGTTGAAATTGGGGCTTCTGTTACTCACAGCCAAGTACTGCAGAGTGAACAAATTGGGTCTCAGTTACCGCTACTTTGGGAAGCCGAAAAGCTGGTCGCTCATGAAGTGATTCGAAATCGAGGGACCCTGTGTGGTTCTTTAGCTCATGCTGATCCTGCGGGAGAGATGACAGCTGTACTGAGCGTCCTTGGCGGAAAGGTCCAGACAGCTTCGGTATCTGGAGGCCGAACTATTGAAGCCATGGATTTATTTGAAGGTCCGCTGCAATCATCGCTAAGAGACGATGAGCTCATCGTCTCTGCAACTTTCCCGACACTAGGCCCCAACACGGTCAGCTCTTTTCGCGAAGTCGCGAGGAGACATGGCGATTATGCCGTGGCTGGCGCAGTGAGTGTCGTCGAATACGACGACAACAATCTGGTTTGCTCTGCACAAGCAGCTTTTCTTTCCGTTGGTCCCGTACCAACTCTAATTAGTCTCGATGATTTGCTGGTCGGTCACAGAATTGAAGATGTTGGATACACCGAGATCTACAATTTCTTAAGTTCTCAGTTAGACCCCCATGGCGATCTTCAAACATCCGCCGATTATCGACGTCACCTAGCTGCTGAGATGGGTTGGGCGTCGTTGGAAGCGTGCACATGAACGCTGAAGAATCATACGAAATCAGGTTGAAAGTCAACGGTCGAACGCAGCACATAACTGCCCCGGCGCGAAGGCTCTTATCAGATGCACTGCGAGGTGAATTGGGTTTAACCGGGACACATGTCGGATGTGAGCACGGTGTTTGCGGTTGTTGCACGGTGCTCGTCGACGGTGCCCCAGTTCGTTCTTGTCTCACCTTTGCTGTTGCTGTCCAAGATAAGGACATTCGAACAGTCGAAGGTTTAGCCGCTGGTGATGGGGAACTGCATCCTGTGCAGGAAGCCTTCAAAGAGTGTCATGGTCTGCAATGTGGGTTCTGCACACCAGGATTCCTCATGACGGCATGTGCGTTGATAGAGCAAAATAATGACCCGACTGAACAAGAAATTACCGAAGCCATCGCAGGTAATTTATGTCGATGCACCGGCTACCAAAACATACGCGCCGCAGTTAGGCGTGCTGCCGAGATCACCAGGTCGGATAAAAGATGACGCCACAGAATTTTGGGCGAGCGATCCGCAGAACAGAAGATGACCGGCTTGTTACAGGCCGTGGTTCCTTTACAGATGACGCGGGGTCAACTGGTCTCTCTTTGACCATGATTAGGTCGCCTTACGCTAATGCGCGAATACTTTCTATTGATGTTTCAGAAGCATTGGAAGTTGAAGGTGTTCAGGCGGTTCTTACCTATAGTGACTTGCCTGGCCGTCTCGTCGAACCGCTGCCGCTCCTCATCCCACATCCGTCCTTAGTAGCTCCCAGAACGCAATACATTCTCGCGAACGAGCATGTTCGTTACGTCGGTCAAGCAATAGTCGCGATCTTTGCGACAGATCGCTACGTCGGGGAAGACGCAGCGGAGCGAGTGATTATCGAATACGAGCCGGGGGAGGCAGTGGTTGGAATCGACGCAGCTCTTGGCCCCCATTTGGTCCACGAAGATGTTCCCGGCAACGTAGCGGCCGATCACAGTGAACATGTTGGGGACGTTGACACGGCGTTAGCTAACGCTTCCCATGTGCTTGAGCTAGAACTGAACATGGAACGAAGCATGGGGAGTTCTTTGGAAGGTAGAGCAAGTCACGCGACTTGGGATCGGCATAGTCGAAAGCTACGCATTCAAAACGCCACTCAGACTCCAACAAGTGTCCGCTTCGCTGTAGCGAATATTCTCGAAATTCCTGACGAACAAGTCGAGGTGTTTGCGATTGATGTTGGAGGTGGTTTTGGCACAAAAGTGATTCATCCTTGGCCCGAAGACATCCTTACCGCCTGGGGAGCAATCGAATATGATTGTCCGGTCAAATTCACAGAAGATCGTGTTGAACACTTCATTTCCTCATCGCATGAAAGAGCCCAGCGACATCAGATCAAGGTTGGATTTGATGAAGAAGGGCGAATTCTCGGCTTAGACGTGGACTTCATCCACGACAACGGTGCGTATACCCCTTATGGAATGATCGCTCCGTTGATTACCGCGACGCAGCTGCCAGGTCCTTACAAGCTTCCGAATTATCGAGTCCGTTTCAGAAGTGTGTACACAAACACGGTGCAGGTAACCCCCTACCGCGGAGCAGCCCGCCCGCATGCTGTTTTCTCTATGGAACGAACTATCGACCGGATAGCGGCGTTTCTAGAAATTGATCGGGCGGAAGTGAGGAGACGTAACTTCATCCAACCGGACGAATTTCCCTATGACTTAGGCATGATCTTTCAAGACGGCCGTCCGGCGATTTACGACTCAGGCAACTATCCGGAACTTTTGGAAAAAGTTTTGTCAATGATTGAGTGGGATAACTTCCCTGAGCGACGCTCCCAAGCAACACCAGGAAGACGTCGCGGTATTGGAGTGGCGTGTTATGTCGAGGGTACCGGTCTCGGTCCCTACGAAGGTGGCCATGTCCGGGTAGAGACCGGGGGAAAGGTCCAGGTATCGACGGGCCTGGCTTCGAGTGGTCAAGGGCACCACACCGTATTCGCCCAAATTGTGGCTGATGAATTGGGTGTTCCGTTTGAAGACGTCGAAGTGGTTACAGGAGATACACGGCGTTTTCAATATGCGGTAGGCACCTTTGCTTCACGAGCCGCTGTGACGAGTGGAAATGCCGTGGCAGAGGCCGCCCGGTTGGTCAAAGAGAAAGCCATTTCGATAGCGGCAGATGCACTTGAAGCGAACCCCGACGATCTTGAGATTGTTGATGCGCAGGTCCAAGTAAAAGGAACCCCAGCCCGTGGAATACCCCTGGCTCAAGTCGCAGTATTGGCGAACCCTCTTCGCTACTCGTTTAGTGAAGCGGCCCGAGCGGCCACCCAGTTTGCAGGAGCAGGTGATTTAGATGAACCACCTGTTAAGCCTGGAGAAGATCCTGGTCTTGAAGCCACGGGATGGTACTCACCGGTCCGCGCGACCTTTGCAAGCGGGGCTCATGCAGTAGAAGTTGAAGTAGATGCCGCGACCTCAGAAGTAGAGATCCTTCGCTACTGCGTAGTGCATGACTGTGGGCGCTTGATTAACCCAATGATCGTTGAAGGACAAATTCATGGTGGAGTTGCTCAAGGGATAGCCGGAGCTCTATATGAAAAGATGGCCTACGACGAAGACGGAAATCTTCAGAACGCGTCGTTCATGGATTTCCTGATGCCCTATTGCACTGAGATTCCCGAGGTCGAAATCGATCATCTGGAGACTCACAGCCCATTAAATCCGTTAGGAATAAAAGGTGCGGGAGAGGCTGGTGTAATTCCCGTCTCAGCAGCTATAGCTGCCGCTGTTGAAGATGCTGAAGGTTTTCAAATCAACCACATGCCTTTGTTCCCTTCGGAACTGCACGAAATGCGGGCAATTAGTGTTGATGAGCCTAATTAAGTAACTCTGACTTCGACACTTGAAATCTGAAAACTCAGGCGCATCGGTACTTGCTCAAATTAAGATGCCGAACGGAACGCTGGATCTAATTTGAGAGGGAGTTACCTGGCATGCCGTTTGCTGCTCACAAGGTGCTACTCGGAGGGGTTTCAGATGCAAGCGGTCTTAAATCCCTCATATCTGATGGGCAAATCAACCCTGACCATGTGATTGCCGTGGTTGGGAAAACGGAGGGCAACGGGGGAGTTAACGACTACACAAGAATTTTGGCCGATCAGGCATTTCGGACAACCCTGGTGAGTTCGGGCAGTCGCTCAATTTCCGAAGTCGAACAAATTCCAATGGCTTGGTCTGGGGGGACCGATGGCGTGTTGTGCCCCAACGCGGTCATTTTTACACAAGATGACATAGCCCAAGAAAGTGACGGTCCCTCTCGCCTCGCAGTTGGCATTTCGATGAGCGACACGATCAAACCAGAAGATATAGGTAGACCAGCAATGGTCAATGTGATCGCCGACGGCGTGCGCGTCGCAATGACGAAAGCAGGCATCACTGATCCCAGTGATGTCCATTTTGTTCAGACAAAAACGCCTCTTTTGACTATGGAGTCGATTAACGAAGCTGCTAGCCGTGGTCAAACAGTGTTCACTCATGAACCTTTGGAATCGATGGCTATTTCCAATGGAACGGCTGCACTTGGAGTGGCGGTCGCTCTCGGCGAAATAGATATGCCTGAAGCTGAACAGATCGGACACGACCTGGATTTGTATTGCACGGTCGCATCTTGCTCATCGGGTGTTGAATTGGACTGCGGCCAAATCGTGGTCGTGGGAAACGCCCCCGGTGCAGGTGGCAGATTCCGGGTTGGCCACTCAGTGATGAACGATGCCATTGACTCTGCAGGTGTATATCAGGCAATTCGTGATGCTGGCCTTGCCGTACCAGGGAACGCGCTGCCCCAGGATCTCAAGGGGAAAATTGTCCAGATTTTCGCCAAGGCGGAAGCTGATCCCCGTGGGCTGCTCCGCGGCTATCGGCAAGTAATGCTCAACGATTCTGATGTTCATCACCACCGGCAAATCAAAGCTGCAGTTGGAGGAGTTATAGCCGCTGCCGTAGAAGACCCCGCTGTCTTTGTGTCAGTCGCAGCACTTCACCAAGGTCCCCCAGGCGGCGGTCCGGTCGCAGCGATTGTCGAGTTATTTAATGACTGACGTCGCAGCAGCGAGTCTGGCTTTGAGAGAGGTTTCTCCCGGCGCCATCGTGATTCTCGAACCGTACGGAGGTCACCAGTTCCCCAACGGCGTCGTTGCCGATACTGAAGTGGAATTGCCAGTAGTAGCACGACGCTGGTGGAACCCTAACTGTTCAGTAGTTCGCTTCGAGCAGGAACGCGTCGCTCAATTCTTGTCGAGAACCGAGTTTCCCAAACTCCCAATGCGACCTGAAGCTTGCGTTGGCTGGGGCCCGGGGCTGACACCTGCAGGCGATGATGTCATTTTGGGGATGCTGATTACGTTTCACGCATTAGGAGAAAAAATTCTCTCTAAGGACTTGTACGCGATATGCCGAAAAGATGCGACGACAGCATATTCGTTCGAATTACTGACATACGCCTCACGCGGTCAGGTTGCGCGACCGGTGCTTCATTTGATGGAAACGCTCGCTGGTTTCGGGGATCTTGATCGGGCGATTTATTCGCTCTCTAACTTTGGGGCCACCTCTGGGGGCTATGTAATGGAGGGCGTTCGTCTTGCCTTGAATGCAGCTTTTAAGAGTGAGCCAGTGTGATTGACCACGTTGAACTCCGCGAAGGTCTCTATCGAGACTCGGTAACACTGATGCTGTTGACTAGGACACTCTCTCAAGACACAACAATCAGCGACCCTATAGTCGCTATGGCAACCCCCCTGAACCTCGACTTGGCTCGAACGGCTGGTTATAAAATTCCTGACGGTTCGGGAAGTCAATTACTCATAGCATTCAGAGCAGACGAAGACGAAGTGGCGCTCTGCTTGGAACGTATCGATGACCTATTGAGCCGATCACTCGAAGTCACTGCTGCACATGAAGCTTCGGACCATTCAGCAACATCGCTAAGACGTTTAGTTACAGACTCACAATCAAATATTGCCCTGATTTCGGTCCCGGGTGAGCACGCCGCTTATCAAGCGGTTGAAGCGATTGAGGCAGGGGCCAATCCGGTCATCTTCAGTGACAACGTATCCATCAAGAACGAGTTGGCTCTTAAGTTGGAGGCCAAAAATCGGGGCCTGTTAGTCATGGGCCCGGATTGTGGAACGGTAATTGTTGACGGCGTCGGGTTGGGTTTTGCGAATGTCATACCCGCTGGGCCTATTGGCCTGATTTCAGCGTCAGGCACTGGTGCACAGCAGGTGCTGGCGCTGTGTGACCACGCCGGTCTAGGGGTTCGTCATGTGTTGGGGCTAGGTGGGCGCGACCTGACTGACGAGATTGGCGCTATATCAGCACACGCAGCGCTTTCCTTGTTGGAGGCTGATCCGACAATAGAAGTCATCGGGGTAATCGCCAAAGAGGTTGGCCCTGGAACCAGGCAAGAATTGGAAAAAGAGATATCGAAACTATCAACGCCAGTCGTGTGGGTCCCGACTGAAGATCTCACGAGCGGCACTGCTCAACTTCTTGAAACAGCGAGCTATGAACTCCCATCACTACCGGTATGGGGGTCAGCTATTGAGCGTGCACCCCGCAGTGGCCGACTAGTGGGATTATTCAGCGGCGGCACCTTAGCCGTTGAAGCTCAAGCAATAGCGCTCGATTTGGGGTGTGAGGCTGAGATAGTGGATCTTGGCGCAGATGAATACACAATCGGACGTCCGCACCCAATGATTGATAACACCCTTCGCTTAGAACGACTAGCAGAAGTCAGCAGAGATAAAACCGTAGGAACAGTGTTACTTGATGTAGTGCTCGGTCATGGTGCTTCGCCAGATCCAGCTGCTGAACTGCAGAATGTTCTTGCTGATATATCAGTTCCTGTTTTTGTTTCTTTAATCGGCACAAACGGTGACCCTCAAAACCGTGATTTACAAGTGACCCAACTCACTGAAGCTGGGGCTGAAGTTCATTTGTCTAACTCAAGTGCGACCAGAGCAGCGGCAATTCGATGACTGAACACGACGGCTCGGCTTTACTGCGAAACCCACAAATTTCTGCTGTTGGCATTCAACTGTTGTCAGATGCATTAAGAGACCAGGGAATTTCTGTAACAGATGCGACTTGGCAGCCTCCCAGCGAAGGCATGGCGTCTTATTTGTCACAGATTGCTGCTGATCAACGAAGGCTGGACGCTAATCAACAAGCAGTTCAAGCGATGATTGAAGCACGCCCGGAAGTAGTCGGTGTGAGTACAGCCCGGGACGCGTTGGGTCTGGAAAGGAGACAGTTTCTCCATTCTGGCCCACCCATTTCGTGGGAAAACGCATCCGGCCCATTGCGAGGTGCTCTCGTCGGGGCGCTTCTATTGGAAGGCGAAGCTGACAATGCTGATGAAGCCTGGCGCATTTGTGAGGCAAACGAAATTAAGTGTGTAAAGAATATAATTAAGGATCTTAATAAAAACAAAAAACACTTATTAATTCTTGGTAATTCGCAACTTGGAAGCATCAATCAAAAAAACAAAAATGAGATAAGCTATGGCAATCAACTCTCTTTAGTTTTAGAGAAAAATGATAAAGACTTAATAGCAAGATCTATATGGTTAGCAAATATAAATTTAAATGAAATTGAATTAATTATTTCCTCAATTAAGAAATGTACTCCTTACCTAAACCATATAATAATTCCAGCTTTCTTGGATGACACTAGAGAAAAAAATATTAGATCTACAATTAAAAAATTTGAAAAAAATATTTGTTCAGAAAAA
>MDSZ01194509.1_pt1 | contig 10434 bp, 11 predicted proteins | sample 811201 | NCBI WGS metagenome assembly MDSZ01 (sample SAMN05326647, study PRJNA326480) | marine metagenome | isolation source: seawater | place: Indian Ocean: North | collected 2010
TAGAATTATTAACAAAAATCAACAAATAGTTAGAATTGATGATGAAAAAATATATAATTTTACTAAACTTTCAAAAAATTTTAAAAATAAAATAGAAAACGAAATATCAAAATCTTCACTAATAATAGTTAGTGATTATGGAAAAGGATTTTGCTCAAAAGAGTTGTGTAAATTTGTCATTAATAATGCCAATATGAAAAATAAATGTGTTATTGTAGATCCAAGAAAAAATTTTAATGATTATGATAAATATAAAAATTCTGATTTTATAACACCAAATCTTAATGAGCTTAAATTACTTTATCCAAATATTAAAAATGAAGATAATGATATACTTAAATCCTCTAGAGAAATAATAAAAAAATATAAAATAAAAAATGTAATTGCTACAAGAAGTGAAAAAGGTATTTCTTTCAACAATTTAAAAAAAAGTATTAATATTAAAACTGTATCAAGACAAATTTTTGATGTTTCTGGAGCCGGGGATACTGTTGTAGCAGTTTTTTCTGTGTTACTATTATTAAAAAAAGATATTAAAGAATGTTTAAATATAGCGAACAAATGTGCTGGAATTGTTATCTCTAAAAAAGGAACAAAACCAATAGAAAAAAAGGAATTTTTAAAAGTATTAAAGATAAAAAAATGATAGGGGCTGTATTAAGAGAATTGGGTAAGGATTTAAGTGTAGAAGAAATAGATATTCCCAATCTAGATTATGGTCAAGTATTAGTAGAAATTCATTCTAGTGGAATTTGTGGAAGACAAATACAAGAGATTATGGGTTATAAAGGTGAAGATAAATTTTTACCACATCTTTTAGGGCATGAGGGTGGTGGTATAGTAAAAAAAGTTGGATTGGGAGTTTCTAAATGTAAAGAAGGTGACCATGTAGTTCTACATTGGAGAAAGTCAAAAGGTATTGAGTCTAAATTCCCAGTTTACTCAAATATAAATGGTAAAATTGGAGGTGGATTAATAACTACTTTTAATAGTTCAGCAATTATTTCAGAAAATAGACTTACTGTGATACCAAGCTCGGTTGAATTTGATATTGCTAGTTTACTTGGTTGTTCTTTGACAACGGCACTTGGATTAATAAACAATGAGGCAAAAGCAAAAATTGGAGAGTCGATTTTAATTATTGGCTCAGGTAGTGTTGGCTTAAGTCTTGTACAAGCATCAAATTTAGTGTCATGTTACCCAATAACAGCAGTTGATGTTTCAGAAGAAAAATTAAAAAAATCAAAAGAATTTGGTGCCACAAATACAATTAATGTCCAATCAAATAATGTAAATTTGATTGAAGAAACAAAAAAAATAATTGGAAAAGGTGGTTATGATATTGTGGTTGATACTACAGGAATACCAAGTATGATTGATTTAGGTTACAATATATTAACATCAAATGGACGTTTAATAATGGTTGGCCAACCAAAAAGTGGTGAAAAGATCATATTAAATTCAGCATCAGATAACTTTAAAGGCAAGAAAATCTTTGATAGTCAGGGTGGAGAAACGAATCCAGATATTGATATTAAGAACTACATTAAAATTATTGAAAATAATAAGATTGATATTAAAAAAATTATAACTAAAAGAGTAAATATTAAAAATATAAACTCTGCTATAGAGGATATTAAAAACAACAAAATTATAGGTAAATGTATAATTAATTTTTAATGCTATCTGAAAGATCAAAAAAACTGAGATTAGATATTATTAAACTATCAAAGGCCAATGGTGGTTATCATTATGGAGGAAGTTTTTCATGTGTAGAGATTTTGCTAACCTTATTTGATAATATTTTAGATGAAAAATCTGATAAATTTATCATGAGTAAAGGACATGCCTGCTGGGGATTTTATGTTCTTTTACATGAAAAAGGTCTTAAGCCACTTCTTGAGGGTCACCCCCATAGAGACATACATAATGGTGTAGAATGGACTACTGGAAGTGAGGGTCATGGTTTTCCAGCTGCTGTTGGAATGAGCTTAGCAAGAAAAATTAAAAAACAAAAAGGTAAAATATTTGTTTTAATTGGTGATGGAGAATGTCAAGAAGGAACTACATGGGAGTCAATGCTTATCGCTGCCCACCATAAATTAGATAACCTGACTGTTATAGCTGACTTTAATAAAATCCAAGGTTCAGGTTTTGTAAAAGATATTCTACCAGTTGACTCTCTTGGTGAAGTAGCAAAAAGTATTGGATGGGAAGTAAATGAAGTTGATGGCCATAATATAGATGAATTGAAAAATTCAATGAATAAAAATAATAGTAGACCAACTTTAATTATTGCTCACACAATCAAAGGTAAAGGTGTAAGTTTCATGGAAAATCAACCTAAATGGCATGCAAATTGGCCATCACCAGAATATGAAAAAAAAGCTATTGAGGAGTTATCAAAATAATGAGAAGAGCTTTTGGAAAAACAATAGTAAAATTAGCTGAAAAAGACGAAAAAATTATTCTCATAAGTGGAGATGTAGAACAAGAAATGGACGAATATAAAAAAAAGTTTCCAGGTAGATACTTTAATATGGGTCTTTGTGAACAATCAATGATAAGTCTTGCTGCTGGAATGGCTGCTGAGGGTTTAAGACCTTATGTTTACTCTATAACTCCTTTTCTAATTGAAAGACCGTTCGAACAAATAAAAATCGATATAGATGAGCAGGATTTGCCTGTAGTTTTAATTGGAAATTCTGATTATCCATCTCACGGGCCAACTCATAGACCTTTGAATGCACAAAAATTAGTTTCAATTTTCAAGAACATTCATGGCTATTTTCCAAGAAATCAGTTTGAAACAGAGAAGGCTATGCTTGACTCATACATAATGAAAAAGCCTGCTATAATTTGCATCTATAAAGATGGATTACCATTTATTTAATGATGAAAGAAACTGTTACAATAACAGGAAGTAATGGATCTTTAGGTCTTGCTTTAGCAAAGAAATTTTTTAATAAAAATTATTCACTTATTTTACATTCAAGAAAAAAAAATAAAAAAATTTTAGCATTCAAAAATAAAAATAATAACTTTATTTATGGAAATCTTGAAAAAATTGAAACTATTAAAAAAATTTGTAAAAAAATAAATGGATATGACTCAAATATAATTATTAATAATGCGGGTATATATTTAAATAAATCATTTAACAAAATAAAAATTAATGAAATTAAAAAAATTATAGATATAAATTTTTTATCAAATATTTATTTACTAAAAAATTTAAAAATTTCTAAAGAAAAAAAATATCTAATAATTAATATAAATTCAATTGCAGGTGTCTCGGGAACTGCTAATGAAACTATTTATTCAGCATCCAAACATGCATTAAAAGGATTTTTTGACTCAATAGAACAAGAACATGATAATAAATTTGATATTATGAACATCTATCCTGGTGCATTTAAATCTAAAATTACAAAAAAAAGAAAGGATTTTAATAATCTCATGAGTGCAGATGAAATAGCTGATTTAATTTTTGAGAATATTAAAAAATACAGATCTTTAAAAATTAATAACATATATTTGAAAAGAAAACTCTACTAGTGGCTAAAGTTATTTCAAATAACAAATTAAAAAAATTAATTAAAAATCTAAAAAAAAAAAAATTATCTATTGTCGTAACAAATGGTTGTTTTGATATAATTCATAAGGGACATATAGAAATATTTAAAAAATCTAAAATTCTTGCCGATAAACTAATTGTTCTCGTCAATTCAGATAATTCTATTAAAAAGTTAAAAGGTCGTTCAAGGCCGATTGTTTCAATTAAAGACAGATTATCATTATTGTCTTCTATAAAGTATATTGATTACTTAGTAACCTTTAACTCTCTGACACCTGTAAGTTTATACAAAATAATTAAACCAAACTTTTTGACTAAAGGCTCTGAATACAGAATAAAAGAATTAGCTGGAGAAAAAATTATAAAAAAATTCGATGGAAAAATTAAGTTAATTAAAATGTTGCCTGGTTTATCTACAACAAAAATAATAGAAAAGATAAAGAAATTATGATTATTGTAACAGGTGCTCTTGGCTTCATTGGTTTTAACTTGGTAAAAAGATTAAATAATTTAAATAAAAAAAAAATTATTATTGTTGATTACAATAAAAAAAATAATCCAATAAAAATGCTCAAATATGAAAAATTTATAAAGGTTGAAAACTTTTATAGAAACTTAAAAAAAAATATTCCAAAAAATACGAAATTTATATTTCATCAAGGTGCGAACTCATCAACTACTGAAAAAAATAAAAAAAAAATTTTTCAACAAAATTATTATTACTCTCTAAAATTAATAGATTTTTGTCAAAAAAATAAGATTAAATTAATTTATGCGTCATCAGCAGCAACTTATGGTATTAAAAATAAAAATTTTGTTGAGAGTAATTGGAAATTAAAACCAGGCAACTATTATGCCCAATCAAAATTTATGGTTGATAAATATGTAAAAGAAATATTAAAAAAAAAGAATTATTCACAAATTGTTGGTTTAAGATATTTTAATGTTTATGGTCCTTTTGAATTTCATAAAAAAAAAATGGGTAGTGTAATGATGAATTTCAATTTTCAATATAAAAAAAATAAAATATTAAATGTCTTTAAGGGAAATGATGGATATAAAGACGGTGAACAACAAAGAGATTTTATTCATGTTAATGATTGTATAGACGTAAATATGTATTTTTTTAAAAAAAATGTATCAGGTATATTTAATGTTGGATCTGGTGAAAAAAATACATTTAATAAAGTCGCCTTTACAATATTAAATTTTTACAAAGATAAAAAAGCTAGGATCAATTATATAAATTTTCCCAAAAATTTAGCTGGAAAATATCAAAGTTATACTAAAGCTAATATTTCTAAATTAAGAAAAAGTGGATATAAAAAAAAATTCACTAGCCTTAAAAAAGGAATTAATGATTATTTAAAGTTTTTAAATAAATCATAATTGAAAAAATAAATTTTTATTATCAAAATGTGATGAAATATCAAAAATTTTTAAATCACTTCTATTAATAGATAAACTTTTAATTCTTTCTATGCCCATTTTTTTTATTTTATCATGGGCAACAGCAATAATTATATTTTTATAATTTTTTTTAATCAATCTACGCATAAAATTATATTTCAATTTATTTTCTGGTTTATGTAAAATTAATGGATCATATACATCGGGATTAATTCCTTTTAAATTTAAATTTTTTATCAAATCAAAAACTCCAGAGTTTCTTGTATCCTTACAATTTTGTTTGAATGCTAAACCTAAAATTAAAGTAGAATTATTTTTATTTTTTTCAAAAGGTATTTTATTAATTATAAATTTTGACATAAATTTATTAATTTTTTGTGATGAATAAATTATATCATTAGGAAACTTAAACTTATTTGATTTAAATAACAAATACATAGGGTCTACAGCGATACAATGACCTCCTACTAAACCAGGTTTAAAATTTACAAAGTTCCATTTAGTTGATGCTGCTTTTAAAACATCTTTTGAGCTAATTGATAAATTATCACAAAGTACAGCGATCTCATTAATTAATGCTATATTAACAAATCTCTGAGTATTTTCTAAAACTTTTGATAATTCAGCAATTTTAATATCACTTACAGGGTGTATACCTGCTTTTATTATTTTAGAGTAAATGCTATTAACTTTTTTTAATCCTATAAAATCTGAGGCTGATGTAACTTTTTTAATACTCTCTAAAGTGTTTTTTTTATCTCCTGGATTAATTCTTTCAGGTGAATATCCTACCCAAAAATCTTTATTGATCATAAATTTATTATACTTTCTCAAATCTGGGATAAATATTTCTTCAGTAGCGCCTGGAAAAACTGTTGATTCATATATGACCAAATCTCCTTTTTTTAATATCTTTGAAATTTTTTTTGAGATTTTTCGAATATCATCAAGATAAGGCAAATTTTTTGAGTTTAAAGGAGTTGGAAGAGTAATAATAAATACATTTGAATTTTTAATATCATTAAAATTCGAGGTAAAAGTAACATTCTTATTTTTTTTGAAAAAATTTTTTTCTACTTCATTGGAATTTTTATTTTTTTTTAATTCTAAAATTCTTTCTTTATCGATATCGTACCCTATTACTTTATAATATTTTCCTAAATTATTTATTAATGGTAATCCAACATATCCACATCCTATTACCGAGATTTTTTTTTTATTTTTTTTCATTTTCAAATCCATATTTACAAATTGAAAACAATAAAGCTAAATTTATCCATACAAAAGTACCATTAAAATTAGAAATTAACGATCCAGTCGAAATAACTGGCCATAATATTACAATATTCTGACTTAAAGAAGAATTAAGAAATGGATTCTTTTTAAATTCTGACCTTAAGTATGATTTAAAAATCATAAATAAAATCAATAAAAACAAAATCAAACCAAAAATTCCATTTTCTGATAAAAGTTCTAGATAATAATTGTGTGGATGAGTTGAACATCTTTTTTCATAGCTTAAAGAGTTAATTTTTTCATAATATTTTTTTCCACATTCCTGACTAAAATTTTTCGTTCCAACACCAAAAAATTTATTTTTTTTCCATATTTCAATTGCTGTTAAAAAATGGGCACCATGATTAGAATCTAGAAAATTTCTCGTTTCGTAATCATTAAATGTTTCTGGTATTCTATCAATATATTTATCAAAATATTTAAGAATTCCAATTTGATAGCTTGTTTGAAAAAACTTATATTTAGTATTTTCATTAAAGTTTATCATTAAAATTAAAAAAATAATAAATATTAAACACAATGAAAAAATCTTTTTGATATTTTGTGTATTAAAAAAATAAAATAACAAAGTTCCAAAAATAAAGATAAGAGTGCTGGCTCTTTCTCCTGTTATCAATATTGAAAGAAAAAAAAGAATAATTAAAAAATTTGGAATTAAAAAATTTAATTTTTTCTTAAAAAATAATAAAGGTAAAAAGAATATTGAGAACTTGGCTATATAAGAACCAGAAACATATTCATTGTCTCCAAAAGGGCCTGTTAATCTTGTTGTTGCTTTTTTTATACCGAATATGTCATAACCAACAAAATATTGAAAAAAATTATCTATAGCCACAAATAAACAGCAAAACAAGATTACATAAAGAAAAATCTTTTTATGCAAATTCTCTTTCAATGAGTAAAAAATAACAAAAAATAAAAAAAAATTTTTAAAATAAAAGAATGACTTATTAATTTCATTAACTTCATAATTATTGAGATTAATCATCTGTGTAATTATTAAGATTAAGAAAAAAGGTATCGTATATAAAATATTTTCTTTAAGTAATAATCTAAACTCTTTGATTTTTAATAGTAAAAAAAAACAAATAGTTACTAGCATATAATTAATACTAATGGCTACTTGGCCAATAATAATTGTTAAAGGAAATAAGCAAATGACTAAAAATGAAATTTTTTTTAAATCTAAATTTCTTAAATTTTGCATTATGAATTAATTGAAAAATGATTTACTATTTTTAAATATATAAGAATATTCAAAAAAATAAAAAATAATGTAAATGAAGGATAAATAATTGCTAAAATATTTAAAGGCACAATCATCAAAAATATTACCAGCAAACAACCTTCGACACTATATTTCTTAGAAATTAAATGATGTATGTGATTTTTATCTGGTTTTGAAACTTTTAAACTATTTTTAAGTCTGAATAATGAAACTCTAATCATATCCAAGCCTGGTATCAAAAGTAATAATATGACTTGATCTAATAAGATAAAATTACGTTTATAAGCAAAAATTATCATTAAAGATGTCACAAAAGACGTTAGATAAATACCCGACTCACCAAAAAAAAGTTTAGATTTAAAGTTAAATGCAAAATAAACTAAAAGAAAAATTATTAATAATTTATTAATTTCAATTAAAAATGAGTTTTTTGAATAATATATTAAAAATAAATTTATTATTATTAAAATCATTGATGATAAACCATTCAAACCATCAATCATATTCATCGCATTTTGAAAACTTAAAATACAAAAAATTGTTAAAATTAAAGATTGAATAAAATTTAGTTCTAATGTTTTGTTTGAAATTTCTAAACTTATAAAATTGATTAAAAAAAATTTATCATTTTCACTAAATATATCTTGAGTAAAAAAAAATAAATAAATTACTGTAGTTGCTATTAATCTTTTTTGTGCATTAATTTGATAAAGTTCATCTGATAATCCTAATAAAAATAAAGAAATAGTTACAAAGTAAAAAAAGAAAATAATTGAACTAAATGATTCTACTAAAAAAAAAGAATAAAACACAAAAACAGAAATTGTTATAAAGGCAGCAAATCCTCCACTGAGAGGAACTGGCGCAGAATGAATTTTTCTTTTGTTCGGTATATCAAGAATTTTAAATTTATTGTAAATATAAATTGAAAGTAAAATTGCAATCAACGATATCAAAAAATAAAAAATTACTAAAATATTAATCATTTAAATTTTCTAATATTCTTTTATTTTCATTTTTAATTCTCAAAGATCTATTAAATCTAACCAATTTTGAATTTGGAAACAAATCATGATAATGAAAAAGCATTGTAGCTCTTGTGTCTCTTTTATCAATATCAAGATTTCCATGAAGCGACCTAAATCCATTAAACAAAAATATAGATCCAGGTTTTAAAACAATTTTTTTGAATTTTAGCCATTTAAACAAAAATGTAAGTGGAAAAATTCTTTTTAAAATTGATTGATAAAAAATTTTTTGAAAAATATTAATTATAATTGAATTATAATTTTTTCTCAGATTTGGACTTAAAAGCAAATGTCCATTGTTACTTTTTTTTCTTTTTGGAATAATAATTGGAATTAAAATCGTAATTAAGTGTGCATCAAAATGAAATTGTAAAGACTCGTTTTGTATTCTTTTATTCTTAATTACTCTTAAAACTTTGTAAATTTCATTTTTTTTGTTGTATTGAATTTTAAGATTTATACATAAATTTTTTATAAACTTTGTTAATTTTGAATGTATAGATTTATTTTTTAAGAAAAAATTTGAAAGTTTCTTATTTGACCTAGAACTTAAGAAAAAAGTTTTATCATTATTTTCCTTCAAGTTTTTTTTCACAAATAATTTTAAACTTTTTAATTCTTTTGATGTAAAAAAAAATTTAATTTCACAATGACCAAATTTTTCAAATGCTTTTACATTATTTTTAAACTGCATAATTTTTAAAATGCTTAATCACTCCTAAAATAAACCAATAAAACAAATAATAAAAAGATTTAAATAAATTAAAACCCTCAATATTATAGTAAACGTAAAATTGATATATTGCGCTTCTTATTTTGTTGTTAGACAATGAATTAGATCTTAATCGTCTGTATGCCAAAGGTTTGTTAAGACCATATGCGAATTTTATACGTTTTAAAATTTTCAAACAGAAAACATAATCTTGTCTAATCTTTAATTTTGGAGAATATACTTTCCCAATACTTTTTGTATCATACATTCGAGTTAAGCATGAAATAGGGTTAGATTTTAAAATCTTTTCATAATTAATTTTTTTTGGAACCTTAAAAATTCCTTTTTTTGAACCTTCTTCCGTCATCCAAAAATAAGACGTAAATACAAAATCATAATTATTCTCTTTTAAAAAATTAAATGTTTTTGATAAATAGTCTTTGTGCCAAATATCATCACTATCTATAAAAGTAATGTATCTTCCTTTCGCAATTTTTGTTCCAATATTTCTCGAATGTCCTGCACCAAATGTTTTTGAATTCACAAAATATTTTATTTTTTTAGATTTGAATTTTGTAATTATTTTTTGAGAATCATCATTTGAATTATCATTTACAATAATTAATTCCCAATTTTTATAAGTTTGACTTATTACAGATTTAATCATCTCATTTAAATATTTTTCCGAGTTATAAACTGGTGTGATTATGCTAATTAAAGGTTTCATTTTTATCTATCATTAACTTTAAAATTGTTGATCTAAATTTTTTTTCAGAATTAAATAAAAGTATATTGTGTCTGAAATTTGTATAAATTTTATTAAATTTTATAAAATTTTGATTTATATATTTTACTCTTTTATAAATTTCACCAATACTCCAAGATTTTAAGATAAGTATATTAAGCTTATTTTTTTTTAGCAATGATGCCATCCAAGTATTATCACTTACAAAACAAAATTTATTTAATTTAATAGCATCAATAAATACACCAGAGGAACGCATTTTATACGTTTTGTGTGTATAAGGTAAAATAAGAATTTCACTGTTAATTATTGATTGTATGTATTCTTTATACGATAGTTTTTCTTTAAGAGGAAAGGTTCTAACTTTTTTTGTTTTTAGCGCCTCAAGAATATTTTTATTTTTTATAAATTTAAAAAATACTTCAATATTTTCAGGCA
>MDSZ01196261.1_pt1 | contig 10434 bp, 9 predicted proteins | sample 811201 | NCBI WGS metagenome assembly MDSZ01 (sample SAMN05326647, study PRJNA326480) | marine metagenome | isolation source: seawater | place: Indian Ocean: North | collected 2010
GGCATAGGAAGTTATTGGGGAAATTTAAGATCCATTGGAGAGAAAATTGGAAAGGTTGGCAAAACTTCTGGCATAATTCCTTTTATAAAAGTGATGGACTCACTAACTTTAGCTATCAGTCAAGGTTCTCTTAGAAGAGGTTCTGCTGCATGCTATCTACCCATAGATCACCCAGAGATAGAAGAGTTTATCGAGATGAGAAGACCTACCGGTGGCGATGTAAACAGAAGATCATTAAACTTGCACCATGGAGTGCTCGTAAGTGATGATTTTATGAGAGCAGTAGAAACAGACGGTCAATGGGCCTTAAGAAGTCCAAAAGATGGAACTGTACAATCAACTTTACCAGCAAGAAATTTATGGATAAGACTTTTAACTGCTAGAGTTGAAACTGGAGAGCCTTACATTGTCTACATCGATACTGTGAACAGACAGATACCACAACACCATAAGCTGGCAGGCTTAAAAGTAAAAACCTCAAATCTATGTAGCGAGATAACTTTACCAACTGGAATGGATAACTATGGCAAGGATAGAACTGCGGTATGCTGTTTATCATCCCTCAATATTGAAAACTACGAAGAGTGGAAAGATGACGATCAGTTTATTGAAGATGTTATGAGATTTTTAGATAATGTAATGACTGATTTTATTAGTCGTGCTCCAGATAGTTTCAGCAATGCAAAATATTCTGCTATGAGAGAAAGAAGTGTTGGTTTAGGAGTCATGGGACTACATTCTTTTTTCCAACAAAAAAATATTCCTTTCGGTTCAGTGATGAGCAAAGTATGGAATAAAAAAATATTTAAACATATCCATGAAAAAGCTAACGAAGCATCTGTAAAGTTAGCAAAAGAGAGAGGTGCTTGCCCTGACGCAGAGGAATATGGTATCAACGAGAGGTTCTCTAACAAAACAGCTATTGCGCCGACAGCTTCGATATCAATTATTTGTGGTGGAGCATCTCCAGGTATTGAGCCTATTGCAGCAAATAGTTATACTCATAAAACTTTATCAGGCTCATACAATGTCAGAAATAAATATTTAAAAAAGATTTTACAAAAATATAATAAAGATAACGACGAGGTGTGGTCAAGTATAACTACAAATCAAGGTTCAGTTTCTCACCTAGATTTTTTAACAGATATAGAAAAAGATACTTTCAAAACCGCTTTTGAAATTGATCAAAGATGGATAATTGAGCTTGGCGCAGATAGAACACCAAATATATCGCAAGCCCAATCTATAAACATTTTTGTTCCAGCAGACATACACAAAAAAGAGTTACACCAAATCCATTTCCAAGCATGGAAAAAAGGGCTAAAGAGCCTATATTATTGCAGATCTAAATCTATTCAAAGAGCAGAAAATGTAAATACAGGCTCTTCAACAGATGTGACAAAAAATGTTTATAAAAGTAAAAAAGAATCAAATAATGAAGAAAACAAATATGAGGAGTGTTTATCATGTCAGTAGCTAAGAAAATTAAAGAAGAAAATCCAAATAAAAAAATGGGTTTATTGGTCGAAAATCCAGTTTATAAGCCTTTCAGATACCCATGGTGTTATGACTCATGGCTTACACAGCAAAGGATACATTGGTTGCCTGAAGAAGTACCTTTAGGAGACGATGTTAGAGATTGGCAAAAGAATTTATCTATCGAAGAAAAAAACCTCTTAACACATATTTTTAGATTTTTTACTCAAGCTGATGTTGAAGTTAACAATTGTTATCTAAGACATTACACAACAGTATTTAAACCAACCGAGGTTTTAATGATGATGACAGCTTTTGCATCGATGGAAACAGTCCACATTGCTGCATACTCACATCTATTAGATACTATCGGTATGCCAGAAACCGAATACTCAGCTTTCATGAAATACAAAGAGATGAAAGATAAATATGATTACATGCAAGGATTTGATGTCAAGTCAGACCATAATATAGCAATGACGATGGCAGTATTTTCAGCATTCACAGAGGGCTTACAATTATTTGCAAGCTTTGCTATCCTTCTTAACTTCCCAAGATTTAATAAAATGAAGGGAATGGGCCAAATTGTTACCTGGTCTGTTAGAGATGAGACTTTACATTGCAACTCAATGATAAGATTGTTTAGAGAGTTTATAAAAGAGAAACCAGAAATCTGGAACGATAAACTTAAATCAGAAATTTATGAGGCGTGCAAGACAATTGTTAAACATGAGGATGCTTTTATAGACTTGGCTTTTCAAATGGGTCCAATGAAAGGATTGACTGCTGATGAGGTGAAAAAATATATCAGATTTATTGGTAACAGAAGACTTGAACAACTAGGTTTAAATCCAATTTACGACGTTAAAGAAAATCCTTTGACGTGGTTAGATACAATGCTTAACGCGGTCGAACACATGAACTTCTTCGAGGGTAGGGCTACAGAATACTCTAAAGCTTCAACGAAGGGTTCATGGTCAGAAGCATTTTCCTAATAATTGAAACTCAAGTATAAACCATTTTGGCGTAAAACAGGCTTAAAAGGTAAATGGGGTGATGTTTACTTAAACTGTTTAGATAAACATAAGCCAAAAAACTTCTTAGAAATAGGTGTATTCTGTGGCGTAACTGCTAGAAATACATGCGAATATCTAAGTAGCATTAACGGGAATGAATATCACTATACTGGTATTGACTTGTTTGGAGATGAAAAAATCACATCAAACGATGAAATAGCACCCGAATTTTTAAAAAAACAAAACTTTTCTAATCCACTAAAATATATCTATTACAATTATATACGTAAAGAAAATATCAATTCAATTCAAAGTGTTAAGAAATTTTTAGAAAAATTTGAAAAAAATATAAGATTAATTAAAGGTGATACTAATCGAGTTTTGAAAAGTATTGATTTATCCAAATTTGATTATGTTTTTGTCGATGGAGGACATAGTTATCAGACTGTTTTAAATGACTTGGATACACTTTACCTATCTCTTAAAAATAAAAGAAAAATTCTTTTATGTGATGATTATGGCAGCAAAAGTCTCATTTTAGAGGTAAAAAGTGCTGTAGATGATTTTGTGAATAAAAATAAACTAAAAATGAAAGTAATTGAAGAGAGGTTTGCGGAAATAATAACTTAACTATCTCTGGTTAAGTAACATAACTTCTCTGTGTTCGCTGCCTTTATATTTTGAAAGTGGCCTGATCAATTTATTCGAAGCGTGTTGTTCCATAATATGAGCGGACCAACCAGTTATTCTCGAAATTACAAAAATTGGTGTATAGAAATCTATATCAATTCCCATCATATAATATGTGGGCCCACATGGAAAATCCACATTTGGATGAATATTTTTTCGAGCAATCATCTCTTTTTCTAAAATTTCATAAATTCTAGTGTATTTATCATTTTTTAATAATTTTGCTACTTTGAATAAATAGTGCCTCATAGTTGGAACTCTAGAATCTCCACTTCTATATACTCTATGTCCAAATCCCATAATAACTCTTTTTTCTAACAAAGCTTTATCTAACCATTTTTTAGCATTTTCTGGTTTTTTAATATCTTTCATCATATGCATTACAGCTTCATTAGCTCCTCCGTGTAGCGGACCTTTTAAACTTGCAATTGCGCCAGTGATTGCACCATGTATGTCAGAAAGGCTACTTGTTATAGTTCTAGCAGTAAATGTAGAAACATTAAAACTGTGTTCCGCATATAAAATTAGCGAAATTTCAAAAGCTCTAACGATCTCTTTATTTGGTACCTTACCAAACATCATATTTAAAAAATTATCAGCAAACGAAAGTTTTTTATTTGGTTTAATAATTTTTTTACCTTTTCTTACCCTAAAAAAGGCTGCAACTGCAGTTGGAGCTTGTGAAAAAATTCTCATTGCCTTTCTCATGTTAGCTTTAGGTGAATTATCTTTTGTTTCTTTGTCTTCTAAAGCCATCAAGCTAACAGCAGTTCTAATAACGTCCATTGGATGAGCCTTTTTAGGCATTTTTGCGATATCATCTAAAATTCTTTTTGATAAACTTCTGTTGGCTCTCTCAAGTTTCTCAAATTTTTTTAATTGTGTTTTGTTGGGTAGCTCTCCATTTAAAACTAGGTAGGCTACTTCTTCAAAACTACATTTATCGCAAAGTTCTTGAACTGTGTAACCTCTATAGGTTAATGAATTAATTTCTGGCATAACTTGAGAGATAGTCGTTTCATCAACGACGATCCCTAGCAATCCTTTTTTAACTTCATCACTCATTATTCATGCCCATCGGTTGAAAAATCAGTTATTTTTTTTCCTGGTTTATTGTATTTCTCATATTCTACTAACTCATACAACCTTTTTCTAGTCTGCATTTTGTCAATAATATTATTTTGATGGCCATCTTCAAAAATAGATTTAAGACCATCTTCAGCACTTTTTATAGCTAATCTTTGAGTTGTAACTGGATAAATTACTAAATTATAACCTAAGTTTTCCAACTGATTTTTATTCAATAATTTAGATTTACCAAACTCAGTCATGTTTGCTAATAAATATACTTTTGTATTTTTTCTTACTTTTTCAAAATCACTCTCATCTTTTAAAGCCTCTGGGAATATCATATCAGCACCTGCATTTTCATAGGATTTAATTCTATCAATCGTTTTATCTAAACCCTCAACAGTATTTGCATCTGTTCTAGCAATGATTAAAAAATTCTTATCTTTTCTAGATTTGACACACTCTTGAATTTTTTTTACCATTTCATCTTTAGATATAAGCTCTTTATTATCTAAATGACCACATCTTTTCTCAGCAACTTGATCTTCAAGGTGGCAACCAGCTAAACCTTTTGTTTCAAAAACTTCAATGCTTTTTTTACAATTTCCAAAACCTGTATCAATATCAACTATTGTGGGTAAATCTGTTACTTTGGCTATCTGATTACTTCTATAACTTACTTGCTCTAATGACGTTAGACCTATATCAGGTAGTCCTAAATCATTAGACATCACCCCACCAGAAACATAAATACCATCAAAACCAATTTCAGCGATTAATTTTGCACATAAAGGATTGTAAGCACCTGGAAACCTTAATAATTTTTTTGATTGTAATTTTTTTATTAAGTCCGACCTTTTTTCTATTGGTGTTTTTTTTGTAAAGTGCATTTGCCAAAATATATATTAGAGCAGAGTAAAAAAATCAAAGATTATTTAAATAAAATAAAAAAAGCAGTTGAAACTACCATTAAAGCAAGGGAATACTCTATATATTTTTTTGCCTTAAAATTACTAATGTATTTTTTTAATTCACTTCCAAAAAGAGCCCAAACACATATCGATGGAAAACAAATTACTGCCGCTGTTATTGTAACAAATAAAATACCAACAATGATATTTTCTTCTGTAGGAAAAAATCCAGATGCAACAGCAATAGCTATCGACCAAGCTTTTGGATTAATAAACTGAAAAAGTGAGGCCTCATAAAACTTTAATGGTCTACCAGTTACATTTTTCTCAATTAATTCAAAAGAGCCCATCATTTTCCATCCGAGATAAAGTAAATAAAAAAAACATAAAATTTTCATAAAAAATTGAATTTGGGGATATATCAAAAATAATTTCCCTAAACCAAAACAAGTTAGCCCAATTTGAAGAATGTGGCCTAAAGGTATTCCTAATGCATGGGGCAAAGTTTTGAAGAAACCAAATTTTAAGCCTGAAAGTGTTAACATAGTGTTGTTAGGTCCTGGAGTAATAAACATTGTAAAATAAAATGTTGCTAATGCTGAAAATAGAGCGAGAGTGATCATAGATATTTTTCAACAATCTTTTCAAATCCGATAAAGTCTTTAATTAATGCAACATGTTTTATTTCATTTTCTGATTTTTCTGTATACCCATCTTTCACTAAAATGAAAGGTAATTTTGCGTTGTAAGCAGACATCTCATCGACTTCACTATCACCAACCATAATTGTTTTATTTAAATCACCACCAATAATTTCTACAACATTTGTTAAATGTCTCGGGTCAGGTTTATTAAATTCAAAAGTATCTGATCCCGCAACATACTCAAAGTAATTATAAATATCTAATCTCTTTAGAAGATCTACTGCTAACTGTTCTTGTTTATTTGTGCAAACAGCCATTGAAATCTTTTTACTTTCTGCCCAATCTAAAAATTTAATTAATCCTTTTAAAGGTTTACTATGCTTATCAATATTCTGAGCATAAAAATCTATGAATTCCTTGGTCATTGCTTTTTTAATATTCTCATCTTTAATCTCATTTTTAAAAGATCTTTGCATCATCACCCATGCTCCTTTTCCAGCTAAAGATTTTATATCTTCCATTTTTTTTTCCTCAAATCCAAATTTTCTCATTACATGGTTATGCGCTGCCATTAAATCTGGAGCAGTGTTAACGATTGTTCCGTCCAAGTCGAATAAAATTGTTAAATTTTGAGTCATTATTCAAAGTTTTAAAAAGAAATATTTTGTGACTTATTTATAATTCATTTCTAATGTAAAGAGAACTTTTTATGAATACAAATTTAAAGTTAAAAAAAGTAGCTAAAGAAAGAACAGTCCAAGATAAACTTAGATTAAAAGCCCTAAAAAAAGGTGTAAACTTAATTGCGCCAGAGACAATTTTTTTATCTAAAGACACGAAATTTGGAAAAAACGTTAAAGTTGAACCTTATGTTGTAATTGGCTCAAAAGTCAAAGTCGGAGATAATGTAACAATAAAATCTTTTTCACATTTAGAGGGAGCCAAGCTAGAGAGAAATGTTACTGTTGGACCATACGCAAGAATAAGACCTGGCTCGCATTTTTTACCTGGTTCAAAAGTAGGAAATTTTGTTGAAACAAAAAACTCAAAAATTAAGTCAAAGAGTAAGATAAATCATTTATCATATATTGGCGATACCGAAGTAGGGGAAAACAGTAATATTGGAGCAGGTACCATTACATGTAATTACGATGGAATAAAAAAAAATAAAACTAAAATTAAAAAAAATGTTTTTATTGGATCTAACTCATCTTTAGTTGCGCCAATAGTTATAGAAGAAAATTCAGTCATAGGAGCAGGTTCTGTTATAACGAAAAATATAAGTAAAAATTCATTAGCCTTAACGAGGGCACCGTTAGTTTCAAAAAAATACAATAAAAGGAAAATAAAATAATGTGCGGAATAATTGGTATCGCAAGTAATAAATCTGTTACTTCAAATATCATAAACTCTTTAAAAAGATTAGAATATAGGGGTTACGACTCAGCTGGAATAGCCACTATCTCGCAAAAAAATCTTAATGAAAAAAAATGTACAGGAAGAGTAGAAGAACTTGAAAAAATATTATTTAATTCACCAGCTCAGGGGAATATAGGCATTGGTCACGTTAGATGGGCTACTCATGGTATACCTAATGAAATAAACGCGCACCCGCATTCGTCTGAAATTGTTTCAGTGGTTCATAATGGAATAATTGAAAATTCAAATTTACTTAAAAAAGATTTAGAAAAAGAGGGATACAATTTCAAATCTCAAACTGATACTGAAGTCATCACATTGTTAATCACTAAATATTTAAAAAATTCAAATCCTATTGATGCTGTGTTAAAATCACTAAAGTATCTTGAGGGAAGTTTTGCTCTTGGAATATTATTCAAAAATCACACTGATATAATCATAGGAGCTAGGCGAGGCAGCCCACTCGCTGTAGGTTACTCAAATAATGAAAATTACTTAGGTTCAGACTCTTATGCTCTAAAAGCAATGACAAATAAAATATCTTATTTAGATGATGGGGAAATATGTTTATTAACAAAAGACAGAGTTGAATTTTTTGACTCTTCAAAAAATAAAGTAAATAAAAAAATATTAATTTTATCAGAAGATAAAAACGAAACAAAGTTAGGGGACTACAAAAATTTTATGTCCAAAGAAATATTTGAACAACCTAGTACTATTAAAAATTGTTTGAATGAATATTTAGACAAGATAAGAAATGATATAAATCTTTATGATTTTCCAATTGAACCAAAAAAAATTCATAAAATATTTCTTGTTGGATGTGGAACAGCTTATCATTCTTGCCAAGTCGCAAAATATTGGATAGAGGAATTAACTGATTTAAATGTAGAAACAGAGGTTGCCTCAGAATTTAGATACAGGAAAATAAAATTTAGCCCTAATACTTTATACATATTTGTATCTCAATCAGGAGAAACAGCCGATACAGCAGCTGCTTTAGAGATCGCAAAAAAAAATAAAATGAAAACCTGTTCTGTAATAAATGTTGTAGAAAGCTCTATTGCTAGAAACTCAGATTGGGTTATTCCTATACACGCAGGTCCAGAAATTGGTGTAGCGTCGACTAAAGCATTTATAGGTCAAATGCTAGTTTTATACATTATGTGTTTAAAAATATCTAAGATAAGAGGAAACATCGAGAATAAAAAATATATTGAAAAAATTAAAAACCTAAAAAACCTTCCACATGCTATTGAAAATTCATTAAAAACTGAAGAACTGATTCAGATATTTGCTAAAGACTTTTTATCAGCTAAAGGATCAATGTTTCTTGGTAGAGGATCGTCATTTCCGATAGCATTAGAGGGAGCGTTAAAGCTTAAAGAATTGTCTTATCTTCACGCAGAGGGTTATCCAGCAGGTGAGATGAAACACGGTCCGTTAGCTTTAATTGAAGATGGTTTGCCCGTTATAATCCTAGCACCAAAAGATAAATACTTTGAAAAAACAATTTCAAATATGCAAGAAGTTATAGCTAGAGGCGGAAAAGTTTTACTTATATCTGATAAACATGACGAGGTAATTAATGAAAATATTAGGTTTAAAATTGAAATGCCGCATGTAGACGAGTTGCTTAACCCATTTCTATTAACTGTACCACTTCAATTGTTAGCATATCATGTGGCCCTATTAAAAAAATGTGATATCGATAAACCTAGAAACTTGGCTAAATCTGTTACAGTTGAGTAGATTTTTCAATTTTACTATTGGAAATTTTATCTCTATACTTTATATACATATCACAGGTTGAATATGAAAAAATGGACATTAAATAGTTGGACTAAATTTCCCGCTAAGCATTTGCCTAATTATGTGGATAAGAAAGAATTAGAATTGGTCTTAAATAAAATTCAAAAGTATCCACCACTAGTTTTTGCTGGTGAAACACGCTCATTAAAAAAAGCTTTAGCTCAAGTAGTTGAAGGTAAGGCCTTTCTTCTTCAAGGGGGAGATTGTGCTGAAAGTTTTGCAGAATTTCATCCTGATAATATAAGAGATACATTAAAAGTAATTTTACAGATGTCTTTAGTATTAACAGCATCTGCTACAGTACCCGTAGTTAAGGTTGGAAGGATAGCTGGACAATTTTCCAAACCAAGAAGTGCCCCAATAGAAAAAATAGATGGAAAAGAATTACCAAGTTATTTAGGCGATAATATAAATGGGATGGACTTTAATGAGAAAGCAAGGACACCTGATGCGAAAAGATTATTTAGAGCTTACTCTCAATCAGCGTCTACTTTAAATTTATTAAGAGCCTTTTCTCAGGGTGGATTTGCAGATCTTAGGCAAGTACATTTGTGGAATTTAGGTTTTATAAAAGATAAAACTAAAGGTAAGTATAAAGAAATTGAAGATAAAATAAGTGATGCTTTGTCTTTTATGCAAGCTTGTGGAATTAATTCAGATAACAATAGAAGATTAAGAACTGTTAACTTTTATACTTCTCACGAAGCTCTATTATTACCATTTGAAGAAGCTATGACAAGAGTTGACTCCACAACTGGAGAGTATCACGATACATCTGCTCATTTCGTTTGGATTGGAGACAGAACAAGACAACCTGATGGAGCACATGTTGAATTTTGCAGAGGTATTAAAAATCCGCTAGGATTAAAATGTGGCCCAACTTTAAAACCTGATGAACTTATAAAGCTTTGTAATATTTTAAATCCAGAAAATGAGCCTGGAAGAATGACCTTAATTTCAAGATTTGGAGCAGACAATGTTGAAAAATATTTACCGAAATTAATTAAAACAGTAAAGAAAGAAGGGCTTAATGTTGTGTGGTCTTGTGATCCGATGCACGGGAATACAATTAAGGCTGCAACTGGTTTCAAAACAAGACCTTTTGAAAGTGTTTTGAAAGAAGTAAAAAACTTCTTTGGAGTTCATCAATCTGAGGGAAGTTATGCTGGAGGCTTGCATGTTGAGATGACAGGTCAAGATGTGACTGAATGTACAGGTGGAGCTCAGAAAATATCTGAAAATGACCTATCAAATCGATACAGAACACACTGCGACCCACGATTGAATGCTGATCAAGCCTTAGAATTGGCTTTTTTAATTTCTGAGGAAATTAAGAAAAACTCAAAATATTCAAAAAAAATTATTCAAGCCGCGTCTTAATAATTATTGTAATTA
>MDSZ01245966.1_pt1 | contig 10434 bp, 11 predicted proteins | sample 811201 | NCBI WGS metagenome assembly MDSZ01 (sample SAMN05326647, study PRJNA326480) | marine metagenome | isolation source: seawater | place: Indian Ocean: North | collected 2010
GCCTTGCTTGGTTCTTCTAATTTTCCGGGTCAAACTGGTGGTAATAATAACAATTTTCATTTTGAAGACATCATATCTAAACTAACACACCTAGCTTGTGGAATTATAAAGTCGAGGATACAAAATGCTTAATCCAAATAAACTACGAATTAAAGTTTTAAATATGGTCAATGATAAAAAGTCTGGTCATATTGGAGGTAGTTTCTCTATTGCAGAGCTTATAAGCACACTGTACAATGAATATGACATCGGCGGTAAGGACAAATTAATATTGTCTAAAGGTCATGCAGTACCAATCATATACGCAGCACTACATGAGTTAGGAAAAATATCAGATGAGGATCTTAATCTTTTCAGGGAAGTAAACTCTCCGCTACAAGGTCATCCAGATAAATTAAAACTGCCATTATTAGATGCAACCACTGGCTCTTTAGGGCAAGGTCTTAGTATAGGTATAGGACACGCATTGGCAAAAAAAATAAAAGGTGAAACTGGAAAAGTTTTTTGTATACTTGGTGATGGAGAAATACAAGAAGGTCAAGTTTGGGAAGCGCTTATGTATGCTCCTAAAGAAAAACTAGATAATTTAATTTGTTTTATTGACTACAATGGAGGTCAAAGTGAAGGTTCTCCAGATGATATAATGCCCATTTATAAAAATCTACATGAAAAAATTTCTTCTTTTGATTGGCACTGCCAAGATATAGATGGTCATGATTTAATGAGATTAAGCCACGCTATAAAAACTCCGACACCAAAACCTAAATGCGTCATTTTAAATACTGTCAAAGGTAAGGGTGTGTCATTCATTGAAGAAGGAAAATGGCACTCTTCTATACCAAACGAAGAACAATACAAGCAAGCATTGAAGGAATTAGAGGAACAACTATGAAAGCTACTAGAGAAGCATTACAAAACCTATTGCCATCGTATGGCGACAAAGACAAAGACATTGTAGTATTAGATGCTGATATTGGTGGAGCTACCAAGCTTGCTGCATTTGGAAAACAACATCCTGATAGATTTTTTCAAATAGGTATTGCAGAAGCTAATATGATAGGTATAGCATCTGGATTGTCAGAACATGGGTTTAAAGTTTTCTTGGGTTCGTTTTCTTCATTTCTAACTGGAAGATATGACATCATAAGGTGTAGTTTAGCTTACTCTAAATGCCCAGTTATTCTTGTTGGATCTCATGTTGGCATGGCGATTGGCAAAGATGGTGTTACCCAAATGGGCCTAGAAGATGTAAGCATTATGAGATCCTTGCCAAATATGAAAATATTAAATCCAGCAACATATACTGAAGCTGTTGAAGTTGTGAAATATTTGTGTGAAACAAAATTAGAAGATCCCCACTATCTTAGAATAGGACGACAACCAGTTGAAGATCCCCTTAAAGACATGAATTACAAATTTAATTTCGGAAAAGCGATTCAGATAGGTAATGGTACTGACATCGCGCTCCTTACGACGGGTTGTGTGCTACCAGACGTTTTAGAAGCCAAAAAACAAATAGAATCAGTTAGTAATTTTAAAGTTACAGTTGTCAATTTTCACACTCTAAAACCAATTGATACGACTATGATTTCACACATAGCACACCGAGTTAAATATCTTTTCTCTGTGGAAGATCATAATGTTATTGGCGGGCTTGGCTCAATCGTTTCGGAAGTGTTGTGCGAAACAATGCCCAAGAAATTAATAAAAATAGGTCTAGAAGACACATTTCCAGAATCTGGCGCACCAGCAGACCTGTATGAAAAGTATGGTCTAACGGCTAAGAAAATTTACTTTAGGGTTATGAGCAATGTTAGTAGATAAAGATACAAAATTATACTGTAGCTTCGCAAAAAAAGCTGGTAGCACTGGTTGTATGTTTCACAACTCTGGATTTGCCAAGCATAAAATTAATGCTATATACAAATCTTTCTCTGTTGATAGAATAGACAAAGCAGTGCAAGCTATGAGGGTTTTAGACATCAAAGGCGCTGGAATTACAATGCCATTTAAAACAGAAGTGCTAGATTATATCGACAACCCAATGCAAGAGGTGTTAGACATAGATGCTTGCAACACTTTAGTAAATAACAACGGAATAATAACGGGATATAATACAGACTATCTATCAGTTGCGGATTTCTTAGCTCCACTAAAGTTAAAAAATATTATTGTTCTCGGAAATGGAGGTTACTCTAAAGCGGTTAAAACAGCATGTAATAATTTAAAAATTAATGTTAGTTGCATAACTAGAAGTAACTGGAAAGATATAAATGATATTAGAGAAGAAACTGTTTTCAATTGCACACCAGTAGAGAATATAAAATTGCACGAATCTAATTATTTTATTGACTGTATAGTATCCACAAGCACTGGAAGAAAATTAGCCAATCAGCAAGCAGCATATCAGTTCAAGATATATACAGGAGTGGACTATTAAAGTGAATATAGCATTAATGATATCTGGATTTGTTAGATTAGATAATAACATGCAAAAGCTACGAATCTTTCTAGAAAATAATAGTAAACACACTATAGATATATATAGTAGCACCTATAATATAAAAGGTCTTGAACAGAAAGAGCATAACGACCCATCTGTATATATGAAATCTGGACATCTAAAAGATGATTATTTTGATAGTTTACGTAAGACTCATAATGTCACAACAGAAATTGAGGATTACGAAGAGTCTTCACAAATCTGTAAAGATTTTATAAAGAATAATTTAGTAAGTATGAAAAAAGGAAATGACGATTTTTGGAAAAGATCTGAAGCAAAGTTAAGAGATGGCTTTATAGATGACGAATCAAATATAAGAAGGTCTTATGCTCAGTGGAGAAAAGTCTACAAAACTTATAACTTGATCCAAACCCCAAAGAAATACGACCTGTTAGTAAGAAGTAGATACGATTACATTATCAATGAATTAAATTTAGATAATTACCAAAATATAAGTGACAACGATATGTGCGTACAAGATAAAACATCTGGTGTTAGAGATGTTATTTTTAACAACGGTGAAAGATTGAAGTATGACTTTTACGACGGTTTAGCAATTGGTAAACCTGAAGCTATGAAAAAGTATTGCAGTCATGGTTCTGAAGATGTATTTCGCTACAGAATGAACTCTGACGAATGCGAAGCAGATAATTTCTACAATAGAAGAGGCGCATCTGCAAAACTAAGTAATGAATTATTTTGCAGTTTCCTTTGTTTTCATTTGCACAATTTAGACCATGTTGCAATTAATGAATTTAACATCAAAACCAACAGGTCCAACAAAACATATTGAGGATAATATGAATATAAAAGTAGTAACCACTTACAACAATAAGCTTTATCAGCAATACGCTTATAGGTTTTTTGAAACTTACAATTGGCCTTTTGAAGTTATCTCTTACAATGAAGATAATAATTTCTTTGAACTAGTTCCAGAGTGCAAGTCTTTTATAGATAGAAACAAGCATAGGACTTTTAGTGGATTTAAATGGGACGGTGTGCGTTTTTGCTATAAAGTTTATGCTTATACACACGCTATCCTAAACACAAATGCAGATGGGCTAATATGTATGGATGCAGATAGTGTATTTTACAAGCCAATAGACGAAGACTTTGTAACAAAACATCTACATAAACAAGACTGCATGATGACCTATTTGGGTAGAGTTCATCAATACACCGAGTGTGGTTTCTTATATTTTAATTTACAACATCCATCGACAAAAGACTATGCAACTCAAGCACAAAACTTCTATAATACTGATGAGCTGTATAATCTAAATGAATATCATGATTGCGAAGTGTGGGATACTGTCAGGAAAAAACTAGAGAATAACCAAGGTGTTCAAAATATAAACCTCACTCCAAATTTTCCTGCTGGACATGCTCAAGCAGCTTCAATTTTGGGAAAATATTATGATCATTGTAAAGGAGCAAGAAAGATACAAGGAAAAAGCCCGGAGAACAATCAAATATGATATTGGATGTTCATGCAGACATAGTTCATGGTAAAAAACAGCAAGTCCTTCTAGATGTAGCTAGAGGCGCATATGCTGCTGGAATGAAAGTAAACATTACAACAGCATCTAATGTAGACAAAAACAACTATTCATTGCTATGGAGACATCCAAACAAAGGAGAATTAGTTCTAGAGAATATTATAAATGTCAAGGGCAGAGATAAAATATTTTTTTTGAATAACAATTACTTTAATAATTACATATGCAAAAATAACTACAGGCGACTTACATATAGGTCAATATATGACAATGAAGCAACATATCCCAATAAGAATGAAGAGGATGCTAAATCATTTTACGAAGATCATAAACTAGATCTTAAACCTTGGAATAGAGATGGTACTCATGTGGTCATATTTCCAAACAATAGCAGAACTTTCGGAAGTCATGGTCAAAATGTTGAAGATTGGTTGTTTGAGAATATAGAATCTTGTCTTCATCATGGGATAGAAAACATTGTAGTAAAATATCACCCAACAGAACACAAGGATCTAGTCTGCCAACAACATAAGAACAAAGTTATAGTAGATAATAGTAACATATTTGACTTGATAAAAAAATACAACTTAAAATTTGCACTAATATATAATAGTGGTGCGGCAACAGTATGTCTTTTGGAAGGTATTCCTACCTTTATACAAGGTCCAAACAACTTAGCTAGAAAGTTTTCTAACATGGAAAGTTGGGATGATGTTAAAAACATAAACTATGACATTGATAGATCGGAATACATCAAAGAAGCTTCTGAAAAACTTTGGCTATTTGACGACATAAAACAAGGAAAAGCTTGGAATAGATTATTGGAGAAACTATGATTAATATATTTATAGGATATGACAGCAAAGAAAAAGTAGCATTTAACGTGTTGTCTTACAGCATATTAAAGAACAGCACTAAGCCAGTTTCTATTACACCTATATATCTTGAGAACATTAAAGATGATTTTGTTAGAGAGAGAAACAATTTATCATCAACAGAATTTTCATTCAGTAGATTTATTATACCACACCTTATGAATTATCAAGGCTGGGCTTTGTTCATGGATTGCGACATGCTAATGATGGATGATATTGCAAAGCTTTGGAGGTTGCGTGACGACAAGTATGCAGTTCAAGTTTGTAAACACGATTATACACCAAAGAGCCAAACTAAATTTCTAAATCAAGTTCAAACCGTTTACCCAAAAAAGAATTGGTCATCTTTCATGTTGATGAATTGCAAGAAATGTAGTACACTTACTCCAGACTATGTTAATAAAGCAAGCGGTTTGGAATTGCATCAATACAAATGGCTTGAAAGTGAAGACCTTATTGGAGATATACCGCTAGAATGGAATTGGTTGGCAGATGAGTATGATTATAAGGATAATGTAAGTAATATACATTACACTGAAGGCGGTCCATATTTTGAAACATATTCAGGTTGTGACTATGCACCTGAATGGTTTGAGTACTATAATGAATGTACAAGGGTTAATCTTTGAATAGGAGAAAGCATTGAATTGGTTCCCGTTGAAAAATTTTACACATTACAGTTTGCTTAAAGGTTTTTCTAAACCCAAAGAACTTGCGCAGATGTGTGCAAATAATGAATATCCAGCTTGCGGAATAACAGATTACAAGACAATATCTGGAGCAGTTTCTTTTCATCAAGCTTGTAAACAGGTTGGTGTAAAACCAATCATAGGTTGCTCTTTTGATAACACTACAGTTGTAGCAAAAAACAAACAAGGATGGTTTGATTTAGTAGAATTAGTATCAGGACTAGACGAAAATGGTAATGTAGAAAATGAATTTGCTAAAGATGTAATGAGTAGAAATAATTTAATCTCTGTAAGTAAAAAGATTGTTCCAAGTTATTATAGTAAACCTGAGCAAGCAAGTTTGCACAGAATATTGCTTTGTTCTGCCCTTAAAACAACATTACCACAAATACAATCTAAAATAAGAAACAAGCAACTAGAAACCACATACCTTGATTATTTTACTAAAGATGACAAATGTATCCAACCAGCTAAAATAAACAAAGAGCTTCAAGAAATATATGACACTTGCGAAGACTATGATATACTAAGCCCTCCTATGCTGCCAACCTTTGTATGTCCAAAAGGACTATCTCAAGAAGAGTACCTAACCGTAATGGCTAGAGATGGTTATACTAAACTTGTAAAACCAAAAGTGGGAAAAGATAAAGAAAAACAAAAGATTTACGGAGATAGATTTAGGAAAGAATTAAAAGTTATTAAAGATGCTGATTTGTTTGGATATTTTTTGATTGTTCAAGATATCATTAGACATGTAGAAAAAGATATGGGATGCTTGGCTGGACCGGGGCGAGGTTCTGCTGCTGGTTGTTTGATATCTTATCTTATTGGTATAACAAAGATTGACCCAGTAGAACATGACTTACTGTTTGAAAGATTTTACAATGCTGGTAGAAATACTGGAGGCAATGTATCGCTACCAGATATTGACATGGATGTTCCCGGTAAACGTAGAGATGATGTTATAGATTACTTAAAAAATACCTATGGTCATGAACACGTAAGCCAGATGATTACTTTTGGTAGACTTCAAGGTAGAAGCGCAATTAAAGAGGTTCTTCGCATAAATGAAGCTTGCTCCTTTAGTGAAATGAATGCTATAACTAAGAGTGTGCCAAATGAAGCAGACATTTCTGATCAACTTGCGGAAATGGATGATGAAGATAGATCAATTATACGATGGTCTTTAATGAATAGAGCAGATGAATTAAGAGATTTTTGTCACATTGCAGATGACGGAAAGCTAGAAGGAGACTATGCTGAGTATTTTCAACAGGCAATCGACATTGAAGGAACATTTAAAACTCAAGGCAAACATGCAGCTGGAGTAGTTATATCTAAAGATAAGTTAAAGAATGTTTGTCCTATGGTAAAACAGAAAGGATCTATAGAAAAAATAGCAGGATTAGAAATGGCAGATCTAGAAGCACTAGGTCACGTAAAATTTGACGTTCTAGGAATTAACCTTCTAGACAAACTCATGAAAATTAAGGAATTAAATAATGGCAAATAGAGATTATATTGTGTTTGATTTTGAAACAGGAAGTAGAAATCCTCACAGAACACAACCAACGCAAATTGCAGCAATAGCGCTTGATGGTCGTAACCTTTCTTTGAAAGGAACTTTTAACAGTGAAATTAGACCAATTCTAAATGATGACGCTGCCATAAAAGCTGGACTTGATCCAATTGAGGATGGCGCACTAAAAGTCACAAACAAAAACAGAAAAGACTTGGCAAAAGCGCCAACACTTAAATCTGTTTGGAAAAAGTTTTGTACCTTTGTGGATAAATATAATTGGAAAAAAGATCCTTTCTTTAATCCGATTCCTGTAGGATTTAATATTATTGGCTTTGATATGATTATAGTCAATCGTTTATGCAAAGAGTATGGACCTTTTGATGAAGATAGGAATCAACAGAAGATTTTTAGCAAAATACACAAGTGCGATGTTATGGACAACATGCACATGTGGACTGAAGGTGATCCTAGCATTAGGTCTATTAGTATGGATACTCTAAGAGAAAGAATGGGACTAAGTAAAGAAAATGCTCACGACGCATTGCAAGACGTTAAAGATACAGCTAATATTTTTATAAAGCTACTAAAAACTCACAGAGCAGTTTACCAAAACATTGAACTAGACAAGGCATTTGCAAACGGTAATTTATATGTCAAATGAATATGAAGATAAAGATACTTGGCAATTATTTGCGGAGGGGAAAACCAAGGGTGTATTCCAACTAGAAAGCAACCTTGGCAAATCTTGGTCAAAAAAATTAGCACCTCATAATATTGAGGAACTATCTGCATTGATAGCTATTATCAGACCCGGATGCTTGAAAGCGTTTGTGGATGGTAAATCTATGACTCAACACTTTATTGACCGTAAGCATGGTCGTGAAGAAGTTACGTACTTGCATGAATCTTTAGAAGAAATTTTAGCACCAACGTATGGTGTTCTTGTATATCAAGAGCAATCTATGCGTATTGCCCAAAAGGTAGCTGGATTTAATTTACAAGAAGCAGACGAATTAAGAAAAGCAATTGGCAAGAAGAAAGCAGACTTGATGGCAAAAGTTAAAAAGAAATTTACAGCTGGTGCAGAAAAGGAAAACATAGTAGATAAGGAAACGGCAGAACAAATATTTAGTTGGATTCAAGCTTCTTCTAGGTACGCTTTCAATAAATCTCATAGCATATCCTATGCTGTGTGTTCTTACTGGAGCGCATACGAAAAAGCACACAATACGAAAGAATTTTTTCTATCATATCTTTTTTACGCAAATGAAAAACAAGATCCACATCAAGAAGTATATGAGTTAATATCTGAAGCTAAACTTTTTAACATTGAAACAAGAACTCCCAGTATTGCAAACTTTGAAACAAAGTTTAATTGCAAAAGAGGTAAGATATATTTTGGTTTAAAAGATATTAAGTCTTTAACGGGTAAAACTGGCGACAAAGTAGTAGAAGCAATAGTTTTAGCAGAGAAAGAACTAAAAAAGAAGATTACTAAATTTACATGGGTAGAGTTGTTATTATTTTTTGCAGACAAGATTAGTTCAACAGCATTCAAAGCCTTGGCTTCTATAGGATTTTTTAGAGACTTTGATGGAAAAATAGAAAGAAACAAAGCTTTATATGAATATGAAATACTAAGAACTTTAACCAAGGCAGAACAAGCTTGGGTGAAAGAACAATATCATAAATATAAATGGAGAGATTTTGTTACTTGCTTAAAAGCACTAGCTCCAACTAAAAAAGAAGGTGGAGGAACTAGCAGGATTGCTAGAAGTCAAATTGTTGAAAATGAAATACAACTTTTGCTTGATCCTCCATACGATTTAGAAGATGATGCTAGTTGGATTATAGACCAAGAAACAAAATTTTTAGGTTGTCCAATTACAATCAGTAAAATAGAAACGTCTAACACCTCACATGCAAATACTAGTTGCAAAGACATTATTAATGGCAAAAAGGGAAAGAACCTTTGTGTTGCTGCAAGTGTTGGTAGAATTGCTGAATACAAAATAAAAAAAGGCGAACAAAAAAATAAGATGATGGCATTTTTAACAGTTGAAGATGAAAGCGGAATACTAGATAGCGTAGTAGTATTCCCGAAAGTAAAAGAAAAATATAAGTATATATTATATGAAGGTAATAATTTAGTATTTTGTGGATCTGTGTCTAAAAATGACGATTCTTTAGTTGTTGATAAAATTTACGAAATTTGAGTTGCCAATGAGCTAAGTATTGGCTAATATATTAAGATAGGAGAATAAATGAACAATTGTAATTTTACTGGATATCTGGTTGAAAAACCCAAAGTCTCTACTGTAAATAGAGTAGCTGTGGCAGAGTGCGTAATAGTGGTATACAATTACAGAAAAACTAAAAGCACTGGAGAAAAAAGTAGAACTCCAGTATATCTTAATTGTGAAGCTTGGCATACTGGCGCAGAAATACTAGAAAGATTTGCAGAAAAAGGAACTAAAATTACTTTTATGGCAACAGCTAAAAACGTTTCTAAAGATGATAAGTCTGTAGTTTTTAGAATTAATGAATTTGATTTATGCCATCCAGAGTTTGAGGATTAAGAATGCGAAGAAAAAGAGTATTGTTTTGTTCCGAGTCTACTTTTCTTAACACTGGATATGCAACATATACCAGAGAGATATTAAACTACTTGCATAGTACTGGAAAATATGAACTAGCAGAACTTGGTGCTTATGGTCATGATGGAGACGCAAGAGCATCAAATATTCCTTGGCAATACTATGGAGCTATGCCACATCCCGACGCTCCAAAAGAAGAACATAAACGATATGCTACAGCTCCATCGTTTCAATTTGGAGAGTACAAATTTGAAGAAGTGTGCTTACGCTTTAAACCTGACATTGTTTGCGATATTCGTGATTTTTGGATGTTAGAATTTGAAGAAAGATCACCATTTCGAGATTTTTTTAAGTGGTGTATTATGCCAACGGTAGACGCGCGACCACAAGCTAGACAATGGGTAGCCACATATAAATCAGCAGACGCTTGCATTACTTATTCAGATTGGGCAGGAGGTGTGTTAAAAGATCAATCTGGTGGATCTATAAACTATCTAGGTAGTTCTCCACCATCTGCACACCCAGCTTACAAGCCGATAGATGATAAAGTTTCTCTTAAAAAATCTATGGGTCTTGATCCTACGTGCAAAATTATTGGCACTGTAATGCGTAACCAAAGAAGAAAATTATACCCAGATTTATTTGAAGCATTTAGTAAATTCCTTTCTCAAGTTCATGACCCAGAAAAATATTTTTTATATTGCCACACAAGTTACCCAGATATGGGTTGGGATATACCAGAATTATTA
>MDSZ01255319.1_pt1 | contig 10434 bp, 9 predicted proteins | sample 811201 | NCBI WGS metagenome assembly MDSZ01 (sample SAMN05326647, study PRJNA326480) | marine metagenome | isolation source: seawater | place: Indian Ocean: North | collected 2010
CGGAAAAGTGTTTATTAATGGAGATGACAATAATTCGGTAAAGTTATTGAAAAAGATTAATAGAGATGTTTGCACTTATGGGCTTAAGAAAAAAAATAATATAGTAGCAAAATCTATAAAATATATAGATGGAAAAAAAATGAAGTTTGATCTCGTTTTTTCAAATAACACTTATAAAGTTTCTACGAACCTACTTGGTATACATAATGTTTATAATATTCTTTCAGCTATATCTGTTTGTTTGCACCTTGGTATATCTATAACTAAGACTATAAAATCATTGAATAGCTTTTTTGGTGCAAGCCGAAGATTTGATGTCTATGAGGATATTTGCATTAACAAACATAAGCCAATTATTATTGATGATTATGGTCATCACCCAACAGAAATAAATTCTACTTTGGATACAATCAATAGATTATATCCAAAGAAAAAAATAGTCATGATCTTTCAGCCTCATCGATTTTCAAGGACAAAAGCATATTGGCGATTATTTCTAGATACATTTAAAATATTAGATCGTATCATTTTACTTCCAACTTACTCAGCTGGTGAGAAAAATAATTCATATGATTCATTCTTTATCTATCAGAAGATTAAAAATAAAAATAAGTTATTGCTTGAATCATTTAATGACGTTCCGAATGTTTTAAAAAATATTAATCTTGATAATTCTGTATTAGTTTTACAGGGAGCTGGCGATATTAAAGAAATAATGAAGATTCTCAAAAGAAAAGATGATTATTAAAAAAAATTATCCTCTGAAGAAGATCACCACTATCGGTCTTGGTGGTTATTGTAAAGAATTTATATGCCCAGAGGATGACACAGAGCTGTTGCGTATCATCAGTAAAGAACCATTATTAATAGGTAATGGATCAAATACATGCTTCATAACAGATTTTTATGATCGTACTGTAGTAAGTCTAAAAAGAATGAAAAAATATATCCACTTTAATGAAAAGTATATCTCTTGTTCTAGCAATATTTCATGTACAAGATTAGCAAGGTACCTCTATAATAACAGACAGCCAGGCTATGAGTTTTTATATGGAATCCCAGGTACGATTGCAGGAGCAGTATCAATGAATGCTGGTGCATTTGACAGAGAGATAATGCCTTATGTACACAGTTTAGATTTATTAGATGAGAACGGAGTAATTTATACATTGAAGGGTAATGAGATGTCATACTCATATAGAAGATCAAATATTGACAAAAAGTCTATTATAATGTCGGTTAAACTCTACAAACAAAAAACAAATTTTGATATGAATCTTCTTGATTTACTTAATCAAAAAAGAAAAACCAGTCAGCCAATAAATCAACTGTCATGCGGTTGTATATTTAAAAACCCATCGGGAGATTATGCAGCTAGACTAATTGATAGCGCTCAATTGAAGGGTTCTCGCGCTGGAGGAATATATATTTCTCACAAACATTCAAATTATTTTATTAATGATGGTTCAGGTACTTACAGAGATTTCCTAGTTCTATTAAAACGAGTCAAAGAAGCAATATCATCTAAGTTTAGTATAAAACTTGATGAGGAAGTAATTCTATTAAAGTGAATAAGGATTGCAATATTTGTGTTTTAGGAGGTGGCTGGTCTAATGAGAGAGAGATTTCTCTAAAAAGTTCTATGGATGTATATAAAGCTCTGATGGAAAATAACCATAATGTCGTCTTATTTGATATGAAAAAAGATTCATATGACGATCTGAAATCTTTTTTACATAATCATTCCATAGATCTAGTTTTTAATCTTGTTCATGGTGAGGGAGGCGAGGATGGAAAAATACAAAGTTATTTGGATGATATTGATATAAAGTATTGTGGCTCTAACTCTCTCGCATCATCTCTATCATTTAATAAATTCAGTACAAAAAAGATATGGAGAGAACACAATCTAACAACACCAGATTTTGAGATTTATTCAGACCAACGCTATGAAGAGCTGACTAAATCCTATGGAGATACATTTTTCATAAAAGATACATGTTCTGGCTCAAGCAATAATATTTATCAAATCAAAAACAATAATGATTTTGAAAATTTTATACAAAACAAAAGTAATCGAGAATTTATGATAGAAAAAAAAATATCATCTGATGAATACACAGCCGCTATCCTAAATAATAAAGTTCTCCCTATTATAAAGATTGTTCCCTCTAATGAATTTTATGACTTTGATGCAAAGTATAAATCTGAAGAAACAAAGTTTTTGTTTCCAGAAATGAGTCAAGAGATGATTAACGTAATTAGTGATCAAGTTATGAAATCATTTAATGCTCTAGGATGTAAAACATGGGCAAGAGTTGATTTTTTTATTAATGACAATTCAGTAATCTTACTTGAGATTAACACAATTCCGGGTATGACAGACCATAGCCTAGTGCCTAAAGCAGCTAGAGTATATGGTTTGAGCTATTATCAACTTGTCTTGGAAATCATGGGTATCGATGCCTAAAATTTTAGTCGTAATAATTTTTTTTTTTATTATGTATTACTTTATATATATCTGACTATTTTGTTTATCGTATTGACGAAGTTAAAATAACATCAACTAGCTCTGGTTATGACAATGAGAGAATTAATGAAATAGTCCATTCCATTCAAGGTCAAGATCTACTGTCACTTGATTTAAGTGACATTAAAAGAAAAATAAGGTCTGATGACTGGATAAAAGATGTTGAATTAAAAAAATCATTTCCAGATAAGCTAGAAATAATTATTATACCTCAACAACCATACGCTATTTATAACTCAAAGATTTTGATGATGGATGGTACGGTTATAAAGGCCTCAACGCCACCACTAGACTTACCAATCATAATTGATAACACACATAACATCATAAGATCACTGAATACTATGGTTCTAACTGGTAAACTATTACAAAAAATTGATCTAGATATTAAAAAAATTGAAATTCATAATTCTCTAATAAAAGTTTTTACCTCAACAAATGTCTTGATATCTGACAGGGATAATTATGAGCTAAATCTCAATAGACTAGTAGTTTCATTCTCTGATCTTCAGAGAGTGTTTAAGAGGGATATTAAATCAATTGATATGAGATATTCCAATGGTTTTGCTATCAAATAAGAGCCTAAATGAGATATAATATTTCATAATGAGTAATGTAAAAAGCACGGATACTCTTGTTGCATTAGACATAGGTACATCTAAAGTATTATGTCTCGTAGCCGATATTGATGATAAGGGAGAATTAAGGATCATAGGCATCGGTAATGAGCCATGCAGCGGCCTCAATAAGGGTGTTATTTCTGAGATAGACGCAACTGTATCAAGTATTAGACGAGCGAAAGAGAAAGCTAGCTCAATGTCCACGTGTAACATTCAGTCTGTAACTACAGGTATTGCTGGTAATCACATACAAAGTTACAACGGAAATGGCGCAGTGAACATTCTTAATGATGAAGTCACCTCTGAAGATAAAGAAAAAGTTCTAAATAATGCCCAAAATATTCAGATCCCTAAAGATCAAGAGATACTTCATTCTATAGAACAACACTATACTATTGATGGGCAATCAGGCATAAGGGAGCCCCTAGGTATGGCAGGAGCAAGATTAGAGGCAAATGTTCATATTATTACTACATCATCTACTGCAAAAAGAAATTTAACTAAGTGTATAAATAATAGTTTACTAGAGATTGATGATTATGTTCTTCAGCCTGTGGCTTCTAGTGAGGCTGTCCTATCAAATGAAGAACGTGATTTAGGCGTCTGTCTCATTGATATTGGCTGCGGGACAACTGACATAGCAATCTTTACAGATGGCACTATTAAACATACAGCTGTTATTCCAATTGGTAGCCAGATGATTACGAATGACATAAGAATAATATTATGTACATCATTAGATGCAGCTGAAGAGATCAAAATACAATACGGTTGCGTGTCATCAGATAGTGATACGGATGTAAAAATTCCTGTCCCATCAGTATCTGACAAGCCAGATACCGAAACAACAAGAACTATTTTGTCTCAAATCATTGCAGCAAGAGTCAACGAAATATTTGATTCGATACAAAAAGAAATTACCAACAGTGGCTACTCAAGCAAGATAAGAGCCGGAATAGTTTTCACAGGAGGAGGAGCAAAACTCGAGGGATTAGATAGTTTTGCGGAATCCTATTTTCAGAAACCATCAAGAATAGGATCTCCAAAATCAATAAAAGGGCTGGAAGATCTCCGTGGAAAAACTAGATACTCCACAGCCGTAGGACTACTTTTATACAGGCATAGAGAACTCAACATGATGTCTACAAAAAACAAATATACCTCTAAAATTGGCTCTATGCTTGACAGATATGCAAAAAAGCTATCTGATTATTTTCAAAAAGAACTTTAATTATTTTGTTCTTGTCTAATCATTATGATTTGTAAGATTTATGACATTTTGATAGAATTTTCCTATGTTGAAACAGAGAACATTATCTAGCAGCATAACCGCTACAGGCGTGGGTCTTCATACCGGGAAAAAAATTAATTTGAGGATCAATCCTGGACAACCTGATAAAGGAATAGTGTTCATCCGTACTGACATCACAAGTGATCCAATCACTGCAACTTTGAAAAATGTTCATGACACAAGGCTATCTACTACTATTTCAAATGGCAACGCCTCTGTATCAACCGTGGAGCACCTACTATCTGCTTTAGCAGGATTAGGCATTGATAATGCTATTATAGAATTAGATGGTCCAGAAGTCCCTATTATGGATGGAAGCTCACGCCCGTTTGTTTTTCTAATACAATCAGCAGGCATCAGTGAGCAAAACCATCCAAAGAAATTTATTAAGATTACAAAAGATATCGAAGTAAAGCAAAATGATAAATGGGCTAAAATTGAACCATTCGATGGATTTAAGGTGGCTTTCACAATTGACTTTAATCATCCTTCTTTTCCAAAAGAAGCCCAAACCTCGACTATAGACTTTTCCACAATTTCTTATTTAAGCCAAGTTAGCCGGGCTAGAACTTTTGGCTTTGCAAAGGATATAGAGAATTTGAGGAAAAATAATTTAGCACTAGGTGGAAGCGTCAACAATGCAATTGTGATAGATGATTATAAAATCGTTAATGAGGATGGTTTAAGATACAAGGATGAGTTCGTGAAACACAAAATACTAGATGCAATTGGGGATTTGTATCTTCTCGGACATAGTCTAATTGGATCTTTTTCTGCATTCAAATCAGGACACCATCTTAATAATCTTTTGCTGCGTGAACTTATAAATAACGAGAGTGCATGGCAGCAAGTAATTATTGAGGACGAGGAGAAGGCACCGATATTATTTACACATGTAACTGAGTCTATTTGATTTTTATCTTCAAATCCTGGATATTATATAAACCATAATTTTTAAATATTTCTAAATATTTATCCCTTTCGAATTTAACGATAGAACCAACAGAGCTACTGTCACACTCAATAGTTATAGTACTGTCTGAATAATTAATTACATGAATTTTATCTTTCATATTATCATCAGATATATTGACAAGGATCTCGTCTAGCTCATCAATAATCTCTTTTTTCTTAAGTATTTTATTGGGTATAAAATTGGATATTTTTTTCATATGGCATCCATTTATTGTATGATAAACCATATTTCAAAATGTATAAAATATGATAGGAAATATCCTCAAAAAAGTATTTGGTAGTAGAAACTCTAGGCTAATCAAAGAATATGCCGAAAGAGTAAAAAGAATTAACGAGTTGGAGCCAGTTTTTGAGAAAAAATCTGATCAGGAACTGAAACTATTTACGCTTGATCTCAAAAAAAGGTACGTCAAGTCACAAAATCTCAATGAGCTTTTAGAAGAGGCCTATGCAGTAGTGCGAGAAGCATCTAAGAGAACGCTTGGACTTAGACATTTTGATGAGCAATTGCTTGGTGGTATTGCACTTCATGAGGGGAAAATAAGCGAGATGAAAACAGGTGAGGGTAAAACGCTTGTAAGCACACTACCCGCATATCTCAATTCATTAAGTGATAAACCTGTCTATATTGTCACAGTGAATGATTATCTTGCTGAGCGTGATTCAAAATGGATGGGCTCAATTTATGAATTTTTAGGATTGACCGTTGGTTTCATCAACAGTACTGTGGCACCCGATCAAAGAAGGAGTGTATACGATTCTGATATAATCTATGGTACAAATAATGAGCTAGGCTTCGATTATTTAAGAGACAACATGGCATTTAGTACTGATGAAAAATGTCAGACTAGCTTAAACTATGCAATCATTGATGAAGTTGACTCTGTCCTTATTGATGAAGCACGAACCCCTCTGATAATATCTGGCTCTAGTAATAAAACTAATAACACTTACTCGGTTATAAATAAGATTATTAGAAAATTTTTATCTGAAAATAATACGAATTATTATAATCTTGAAGAGAAACAAAAATCTGTATCATTAACAGAAGAGGGTCAGTCTGTTATTGAAAATCTTTTACTTTCAACAAATCTAATTCAATCATCATCTGATATATACAGTGCGAATAATATCCAACTATTTAGTCATATAGATTCCAGTCTCAAAGCACATTTGATTTACAAAAAGGATAAAGATTACGTTATTGAGAATAATGAGATAGTCATTATCGATGAATTTACTGGGAGAAAAATGGCTGGAAGGAGATGGTCTGAGGGACTTCATCAGGCAATTGAAGCTAAAGAGAATGTAACCATCAAACAAGAGAACCAAACATATGCAGCTATTACATTTCAAAATTACTTTAGGATGTTCGATAAAATATGTGGAATGACGGGAACAGCAGACACAGAAGCAGAAGAATTCTCACAAATCTACAACCTAGAGGTAGTACAGATACCACCTCATAAAAAAATGATTAGAGACGATAAAGTAGATGTAGTTTTTCTTACAGAAAAAGAAAAATACGAGAGGATAATAAATGAAATTATAGAGATTAATAAAACAATGCAACCTATACTTGTTGGAACCACTTCGGTTGAATCATCTGAGCATATATCAAAAATACTAAAATCAAAAAAAATATCACATAGTGTGTTAAATGCAAAACATCATCAAAAAGAAGCTGAAATTATAGAAAATGCAGGAGCACTAGGATCAATTACAATAGCGACAAATATGGCTGGAAGAGGTACAGATATTGTCCTCGGTGGGAAAAAAAATCAAGGTACAGATGAATGGAAAACAAATAACAAGCAAGTAAAGAATCTTGGTGGTTTATACGTAATAGGCACTGAGAGACACGAATCTAGGCGCATTGATAATCAATTACGGGGTAGATCCGGTAGACAAGGAGATCCTGGTATTTCAAGATTTTTCCTGTCTTTAGAGGATAACTTGATGAGAATTTTTGCTTCAGATAAAGTCTCAGAAATCATGAAAAAACTTGGCATGGAAGATGGGGAGGCAATTGAACACAAGTGGGTTTCTAAATCTATTGAAAATGCTCAAAAAAGGGTCGAAGCACATAACTTTGACATACGTAAAACGCTCTTAGAATTTGATGATATCTCTAATGAACAGAGAAAACTAATTTATCAACAAAGAGATTATATTTTAAGTAATAATGGAAATACTCTTGTCACAACAGTTTGTGAGAATTATGCACAAGACTTTATCGAAATTAATAGGGATGAGCTGCTTAGACATGATGTTATGCTGTCTGATTTTAATGAGATGATCAAAACCGACTTTCTAGTTGAAGTAGATTTTCACAGTATGGTTGAAAACAATATATTTAATGAGATTAAATTTAAAGAACATCTCCGAAATCTATTAACTGAGAAAATTAAAGAAAATGTAAAGAAAATCTCAGCTAAGGAGTATGATGATTTAATTAAGAATATTTCATTGGCTGTTATAGATGAAGAATATAGAAATCATCTCAGTTCTATGGATTATTTAAGACAATCCATAGGGTTGAGAGGTTATGCACAAAAGAACCCGAAAAATGAATATAAGAGAGAATCATTCGAAATGTTTAATATTATGCTTACAGATATCACAAAAGAAATTCTAAAAATTAGCTGTAGGATCAAAATTGAAAATTATAATAGCAATGTAAGTAACGAAACAGTCGATAAGAAACCTATAAATAAGTCAGATAACCCAGAATGTCTTCTCAACACAATTACCGGTGACGTGCCGAGAAATAAGAGATGTCCTGTGACTAACCTGAAATTTAAACAATGTTGTGGAAAATTATGATGTCTACCAAATTTGTTACATTAAAACTTGGAATAAAAAAAAATATAATTGATGGTCTACTTATTCATATTCCAGTAGGCAGTAAGACAGCTATGATCACAACTAAGAATAGATTTGCCGCATCTCCAGTTGTTATCTCGAGAGAAAATATCAAATCTGGAATAATAAAATACATATTTATAAATTCAGGGAATGCCAATGCATGCACAGGTAAAGAGGGGTATAAGAATACTAAACAAATAATACATACACTATCAGAGAAACTTAACTGCTCTACTAATCAGATCCTGATAATGTCTACAGGTATCATAGGAAGGCAACTCCCTGTAAAAAAAATTATTGAATCCATAACTAATAGTAATTTAAAAATTCATTCAAACATAAAAAAAGCAGCAACAGCAATTATGACCACTGATAAGTTCCCGAAATATCTCACTGAGACATACAGAATAGGATCAAAAAATATCTCTTTTAGAGGTATATGTAAGGGTGCTGGTATGATTGAGCCAAATATGGCTACCATGCTCAGTTTCATCGAGACGAACGTTGATATATCCAAGACACTACTAAAAAAATATTTAAAGTATTGTGCAAACTTATCATTCAACAGCATTTCTGTTGATGGTGACATGTCTACTAATGATACTGTTGTATTTTCCTCGACTGGTAATATAAAATTAAATATGAAGAATAAATCTATTGAAGCAAAATTTTTATCATGTGCATCTAATTTCTTTATCAAACTAGCATCACTTATAGTCAAAGACGGGGAGGGAGCTACTAAATTCATTAAGCTGAGCGTAACAAACGCAAAAAGTTTAGTCCTTGCTCAAGAAGTAGCAAAGAAATTATCGAAGTCACTTCTCGTTAAAACCGCAATATTTGGCGAGGATCCTAACTGGGGTAGGATAATTGCAAGCATTGGATCTATTGAATCCAGTAACATCAAACCTGATAATATTAAACTCATGATAAATAATATTCTTTGCTTTAAAAATGGAATATCACAAGATAATGGATCTAAGAGACTAGTGAAATCCATGAAGAAAAATAAAATTGAGATTATAGTTGACTTAAATAATGGAAAACAAAAACAGACTATGTTTTTTTGTGATCTTTCACATGACTATGTTCGAATAAATTCAGAATATACAACATAATGAGTTTGCAAAAAGTTGAGATCTCCATTGGCTTGATAAAGTTGAAGTCATCTTTTGTCTGTCTTAAAAGAACTACTCAGCCCTATAAAAATTTCATTGAATTCCCAGGAGGTAAGAAAAAAGAGAATGAAACAGCAATACAATGTCTTAATAGAGAGTTAAGGGAAGAGTTAAATATAAAAATAGATAAGTCAAAGTTCATTACATCCATCAAGCATCTTTACGGAGATATGCTTATTATTATAAATGTTTTTAATATACACAGATACTCTGGGCAAATAACATCAAATGAAGATCGTGAAATTATTTTTTTTGATTCAAAATGTAAGTTAGCTACGCTTCCTACGCATGATCGAATATTAAGTTTGTTAAAATTACCAAAATTATTGAAAATCATAACACCAGATAATTTGGATAATAATACATTTGAGAATATAAATTTATATAAATATATTAGATTAAGAGATATCTCTTATAATACCTATAATTCTTCTATATTATCAAAACTAGAAAAATATCATTTCAAAGGTGACCTAATAATTGATTATCCATATAATAAAGAGTGGGATGATAAATACAGTGGGGTTCATTTTAAGAGCTATTACCTTGAAAATTTTATCGATGAAGATAGGTGTAAAAAATACTTATACTCTGCTTCATGTCATACTTTAAATGATATTGAAATATCTAATAAAAAACTTTTTGATTTCATAATGATATCTCCTGTTCTCAAGTCACACGACAACTTTAAATCTATAGGCTGGGATAAGTTTAATATACTCTCCGAAGAATCACATGTGCCGACCTATGCCTTGGGTGGAGTAAGCTCGAAAGGATCTGATCTTGTGACATGTGTGCATAATCAGGGATTTGGCTTGGCAGGGATTAGTTCAATGTAACTATATGTAACAGAGATCAATAACGAATGTCACATCATCTTTGATTTGAATAAATTTATTATCATCATTCAAAGTCATAAATGAAACTGTAGCTCTTTGTGGGCCAACACTTACACGAGGAAAAAAATAGTTA
>MDSZ01036984.1_pt1 | contig 10433 bp, 8 predicted proteins | sample 811201 | NCBI WGS metagenome assembly MDSZ01 (sample SAMN05326647, study PRJNA326480) | marine metagenome | isolation source: seawater | place: Indian Ocean: North | collected 2010
AAACGCGCGCGCAAAAACCAGAGAGAGAGAGAGAGTCGCGCCGCAGAAAGGAGAGCGTTTTGCGAACGCCTCTCTCTCTCTCTCTCTCTGTCGCACGCGCAGAAAGAAAGCGCCGCCTCTTCTTTCGCGCTGGTGTCCGAGTCGAGTCTCCGGGGTCGTCCTCTTTATATCTAAACAAAATGTCGTCCAAAATTGGAAAAAAAAAATGTGGGTCTCGTCTCGAAACCCTAAACCCTACACCCACACACAAAAGAAGCAAAGGGATACTCCTCCTACTCCTCCTATACGAAGACGTCAAAAATGTTCTCGTCCAACAACACTCGGAGCGTGCTCTTCGACGAGGGTTTCGTCCGCTCGGCGTCGATGATCTTAGCCTCGGAGATTGGAGATAAGACGTTCTTCATCGCCGCCGTCATGGCGATGACGCACAGTCGAGCGACGGTACGACGCGAATTTGGATTCCAATTCACTTGAATGCTCTCTTTTAAGCAAGTCGTCTTTGTTGCTATGTGTTTTCTCTCTTAACGAGAACGCACGCGCGAAAGAAAACGCGCTCTGCTTTGAGGAGTACGAGTACTGACTTTTTTTTTCCGAACACACACACAACAACAACACAAATATACACAAAACAGGTATGGTCGGGATCCGTGTTCGCTTTAGCCGTCATGACTGCGTTGAGCGCCCTGTTAGGCGCCGTGGCGCCGAACGTGTTGAACAAAACGACGACGCACTACATCGCGACTGGACTCTTTTTCTTATTCGGCGCGCGTTCGATTTACGAGCAAACCATTGGATACGATGCAAACGCGGAGTCAGAGTTAGAGGAGGTGGAGAAGGCGTTGTCGAAGAAGTCTTCGACGTTGCAGCGGCGTCGCTCGACGAGGCAAAGCTCGACGAAAACGAGCGCCGCCGCCGCGGCGAAGACGACGACGAAGACTACTACGCCGCGAGGAGGAGGAGGAGGTCAAAACATCCTCTCCGTCGTCTTCTCCCCAATCTTCCTCCAAGCATTTCTCATGACGTTCCTCGCCGAGTGGGGAGACCGGTCTCAAATCGCCACCATCGCGTTAGCCGCGGATTACGATCCTCTCGGCGTCACGATAGGCGGCGTGTGCGGCCACGCGGCGTGCACGTCCGCCGCCGTCCTCGGAGGCAAACGAATGGCCGGGGCAATCAGCGAGAGAATGGTTGGGTTGTGCGGGGGAGTTTTATTCGTAGCCTTTGGTGTCCACGCGTTGATAGTCGGGGAATAATACTACTACTGTGTATATGTCGTGTATGTATTCAATACTACTACTGTACTACTGTCTCAATTTTGCTTCCATTTTTTCTCCTCCTCATTCGTATTCTTTTTTCAAATATTTTTTATCCAATTTTCTCAAGCACATAATAATGGAGTGCGTAGCGCGCGCGCGTTGACGACACGACGATGCGCAAAACGTCTTTGCCGACTCGTTCCATCGTCCCAAAAGGGGGACCTCTTCCGTCCGTTCTCGAAGACGCCCACCAAAGACGCCACGACGAGGAGGAGGAGGAGGACGACGACGACGAGAGCGAGACGTTGTTGTTGTCCCGAAAGGACGCGAACGCGACGCGTCGTCGCTTCGACGCTTTGGAGGAAGAAGAGGAAAACGATGTCCACCGGCCACCTGGTTTATCGCACGCGGCGGTGAGAGAGGACGGCGATGGCGATTCGGGGGACGATTTTTCGGGCGACGACGACGACGACGACGACGACGAGAATCTGGATAGATTCTTCTCTCGCCTCTACCAACAGTTCGTTGGAAAAGGATTCTTGGGAATACTGTGCGCTCGAATAGCGAACGCTTTGATCCTCCTGTTTACGATTTGGATGTCTGGATTTTTACTCTTGTGCGTGGATTGGCAGTGCTTACGAACGACGTGCGCGGAAAATGCAGAACATTGCGACATCGTGAGGGACTGCGTGGTGATACGACACCCGTTGCGAGGTTCAAAACGATTCATTAAAGATGCCATCGTCTGTTCGTATTTAGCGTTGGCGACGGCGTATTTGTGTTGGAACATGGCGAGATTGGTGCACGATTTGCCGGAGTTGAGAGAGATGCGGGAGTTTTGTAGGAAAAAGTTAGGTTTAAGCGACAGGGAATTTTGGACCGTCACGTGGGTAGAAATTGTTGAACGGTTGGTGCACGTGCAAGAGACCGGGGCGTTACGTTTGAATAGGAAAGGGAGGAACGCTGTATTGGACGAGAGAGACATCGTTGCGAGAATCATGCGGAAGGAAAATTATTTGATTGGAATGATAAACAAAGACGTGGTAAACACGAGGTTAGAACTGCTGTCTATTTTATGCAAGAAAGACGCGTGGTTGACAAAGTCCGTGCAGAGTAACTTTGACTTGGCCGTGTTCAACTGGATGTTTGACGAGAAATTTCACGTAAGGAAAGATTTTTACGACGTAGAAGCATTGAGAAGACGGTTTAAAACGTTAGCCGTCGTGAACTTCTTTTTGAGTCCATTTTTGGCGATATTCATGACGTTTTATTTCGTCTTGCACAACGCGGAACGGTTTTATCACCAACCGAGCGCAGTTGGGACGAGAGAGTGGAGTTCGATTGGATTTTGGCGCATGAGAGAATTTAACGAGTTGCCTCATTTCGCGAGGTGGCGTTTGACTGCCGCGCATAAATACGCGACGAGATACGTTTCACAGTTTCCAAACCCAATCACGGATATATGCGCAAAGTTTGTGACGTATATTGTCGGCGCGTTTGCCGCGTGCGCTTTGTTGTTAGCTTTGGTTGATGATCGATTGTTGAACGCGTACATCGGTAACCGAGACGTGTTTTGGTTGACCGCATCGTTAGGCGCAATATTGGCCACCTCGAGAGCGTTTATAGTGGAAGAAAACGTGGCGTTTGAACCAAACTTGGCGATTGCGAGAGTCGTCGCGCACACGCACCACTTCCCGAAACATTGGAGAAAGTCTGCGCACAAGTTAGAGGTGAAAAATGAATTTACGAACGAACTTTTCCCTCTGAAAGCGACAACATTTTTCGACGAATTGATCGGTATTTTCTTATGTCCGTTCGTCTTGTGGTATCCTTTGAGCGATTCCGCGGGCGATATCATCGAATTCGTGAGAAACTCGACCTCTCGAGTCGTCGGTATTGGCGACGTTTGTTCGTTATCCGTGTTCGATTTTTCGAAACACGGGAACAAAAGATACGGCGCAAACACCAACGCGAGGAAACACATGCGTTCGCGACAAGGTAAGATGGAAAAATCCTTCTTGAGTTTCACGGAAGCTTATCCGGATTGGAATCCAGGCGATCACGGGAATGAAGTTTTGGACAACTTGCGAAGGTTTGCTATAAAACACGAAAATGTCGTCATGTCCAAGTCTTTACATTTCGGTGGTGGTGGCACGCTGCCGCCGAGATCGATGTCACCAACTACTGTCACACCACCCGGAAGCTTCCATCAATATCACAATAGTAACATCATGCGAGATAGCTCAATATTTCGAGAACGAGACAACCATTGCGCGAAGAAAAAACGTGGTAAATCGTTCGTCGGCATCGACGGTACTCCTTCTCTTTCTAGTAGTAATAGATTTGGTGGTAAATCTACTCTTCGAGGAGCAGTATCAGCAACAGGAGACGGAGGAGGCGAGCAACAAACTTTATCCTCATCTATCGTCTCGGGAGACGAAGAACTTCCATTACTCGACGCCTGGCTCGCGAGCACGGCTTCGAGTCATCAGGTTATGCAGTGCTTTTACGAGAGAGCGTTGGAGAGAGAGGAAGATGATAGTGCAAATAGTGACAGCAATAGCGATTATAACGACGACATTAACGTGTTCACGGAGGACGAAGAAGAAGGCAACGCGAATTTCATCGATGACATTGCGCACGTTTTATCGTCGCCGCCGGGCCAAGCGACACCAAACGTTGATTTGATTTAGAGACAAAAATACCACGGGCGAATTTTGTGTAACATTAAAATGTACTTTATGCATGACTATTTCTTAGTTCGCTTCGACGCAGGCTCTTCGATTCTCTCCCCGTTTCTTTTTCTATTTCAGCTTCTCTTTTCTTTCCTCTTGCTTCGGCGCGGTTCCGTCGCGCTGTTCTCGGCGTTGGCTTGGCGTCTTCTTTCTTCTCTTCGTCGATCTTTTCCACTTTCTTCCGTGCCGGCGTTTTCGTCTTTTTTGTTTTCGTCTCTTTTGTCGTCGTCGTCGTCGTCGTTGCTTTTCTCTTCTTCTTCGTCTCAGTCGTCTTCTTTACGTTCAAATCCTTCATCTTCTCCATGAGTTTCTTTTCGTATCCGCCGTCGAAATCGTACTCAATGCCACTCTCCTTAATCTTCTTCATCCTCTCCTTCTCCTTCTTCGCTAACCGTTTCAACCGTTTTCTCTCTCCACCCTCGTCCCTTTTTTTATTGTGCTGCTCTGCCGCCCGTTTATTCCACGGTACGATCTTAAACCCGCTCCTCTCCGCTACTTTCTCTCCGACGCCGCCCTTGACGCCTTTAAACGTCTCCGGATGCACGTCCTCCGGTCGCATCAGTTTGACCTTCAAAACGTGGTTCCCGAGTAAATAATTATCCATGGATTCCGCGACAATCGCGGCAACTTCCGCGTGTTTAAACTCCACGAACGCGTAGTGCTTCGATTTCCCCGTTTTTTTATTGCGCGAAACTTTCACTCGTAAAACGTCTCCAAACTGACCGAAATACGAGCGCATTTGTGCCTCGTAAAAACCGTGTGGGAGCGAGCCGACGTACACGACTCTCGGTTTCGAACTTTTCTTCTTCGTCTTCGTCTTCGCAGACACGACGACGTAATCTCCCGACGGTTTCATCGTCGTCCCCGACGTCGTCAAAGTCTTTTTCGCGACGACGACTTTTTTATCCGCGTACGTCGCGTCGCGCAAAGAGAGCGCATCATCATCGTCGTCGTCCCCAAAACCGGCGGCGGCGGATGATGATGATGGGCGTCTGTTCTTTCGGAGCTCCCGCTTTTGTTTCCCCGACGGTTTGGAGGAGGTTTTCTGCTTGGACGGCATGCTCCAAAAGCAGCAGGATTATTTCCCGTTCTGAGACGGTAAAGGCGTAAAGGTGCACGTGGACTCGCGACCGCGAGAGTACACAAACACAGGTGAATTTTTGTGTCGAGAATGTGGTAAAAATGGTACCATGGTACCAAGTACGTAGTAGTACGCGCGAGCGTCCTCTTCTCCGTCTTTTATTACAACTGCGATGATGATGTTGACAATGATAACGACGACGGCGACGCGAACAACGACACGATTCCTCTCTGAACAGAGGCAAAGACTTCGCTCGCGCTTTCCGAGAACGCTCGATGGTGTTCGTCTCGCGACGACCACGCGAACAGAAAACACGGGACGAAGACGACCGTCGTCCAAAACATCCGAATAAGTTTCGCAACGAAACCTCCTAAAAGTCTTTCTTTCTCTTTTTCAAACTGCTTGGTTTTTCGATCCAGTCGCGCGACGGCGGCGAGTTCGCGTTGGCGCGCGCGCGAGAGCGATCGTTCCAGCTCTCTTTGCGAAATTTCGATGAGTTTCGTCGCCGCGCGCGACGTCAAAGCCTCGTCGGGATCCTCTGACGCTTTTCTTCTTTTACATTGTCTTTGTTCGATTTCGGATTCGAAACTCGCTTTTTGTATTTCCAGGTTCTTTTCGTACTTTGCGCGTAATCGAGCGAGTTCTAAGCTATCGATAACACCCTCGCTACTATCGTCGTCAATATCATCATCGTTCTCGCCTTTCATCTTCTTCTTTTTCACGAACGCGAGCTGATCGAGTTCATTCATGGCGATGGAATAGCGAGCGTGCGTCAAAGGCGCGAGGTCGGCTATTCCAGCGGTCATGTACCACGGTAGATGGTGTACCTTCTCTGTACCCGCGTATACGATTGTCCGGTCATATGGCTCCATCACGAACACTCGTCTGTATAAGTTACGAATGAGAGATACGACGAGTCCAACGAATTTCACGCCAAAGTAGGCGCACGCGACAACGAAAAATACAATCAAACCAGCGCGTAATTTCGCATCTCGCTCGCGTTTTCGTTTCAATCGAATCGATTTCAGGTACATCTCGCGTCTATATATGCGCTGCAAAGCGACGACGCATCGAATCTGGTGTAACTCTCTTTCCAATTTAATAATCTCTGCTGGATTTTTGTCCTCCGTGAGATGTCGCTTTTGTAACAAAGCAGTCAATATCGCGCGAGTGACGATGGATGACGTGCCGTCACCATCGCCACCGTTGTCATCATCGTTGTCGATGACGTCCTTATTGGTGTCATCATCGTTCGTGTGCGCATCGTTGTGCAAGTCCAAAGTCGAAGCTTCGCTCGCCTCTTCTGCGTTAAGCTCGTTCTTCCTTTCTAAAGATTCCCTATTATTCTCCGCTATCGCTGCGGTTGGACTATTCCGATCACTTCCAGGGAGATCGCTTCCACTCTCATTCCCTGCTATATTTCCTGGTCTTAAAAGCTTCTCTGCCAACGCGTTGCTCGAAAACGAGTTATTCTCTATAAACTGTTCCCTCTCCCGTAACTTCTCGTACGCGTTTGCGAACGCCTCGTCCGCCTCTGCTCTCAACCTTCTCTCCTTCTCCACTTTCCTTTTCAGCGCGTTCACTTTCCCGACAATCTCATTCGTTAATTCATCTGCCTCCATCGCTTTTGTCCTCTCCTTCTCCGCTTCTTTCAATCGAATCTCGCATCGCACTAACTTTGCCGTGCGCGCGCAAAAAATGTTCATCTTCTCTCTCTCCGTCTTTCTCAATCTGTCCAACTCCATCTCCGTGCGCGTTTTCATCACTTCTGGCATGTGTACTTTTAACCCCATCGAGTTTAACTCCTTGGAAAATTTATACGCGTTTGCTTCGAACAGTTTCACTTGCGATTCGTGCGTTTTTTGCACGTAATCCGTAAAATTGTTTTTCATCTCTCGAAACGAATTCGAGATGTCAAACCCGGGGTGGCCCCCGTTGTTGTGTAAAGCGTCCCCAAAGAGCAACGATTTAAACGTCGTCGTCGTCGTCGTCGTCGTCGTCTCGGTGTCTTCGCCTTTCTTCTTCTCCTCCTTTTTCCTCCCACGACGCGCCGACGCTCTTCTTTCCGGCGCGTCGTCGTCGTCGTCGTCGTCGTCGTCTCCCCAGAGTTCGCTTCCTCCCATGACCGCATCATCATTCTTCTCGATTTTTTTCGTCGCTTTAAAGATGTTTCGAAACATCTAAATCATCATCGTCTCGCAAAAAAGGTGTTGTTACAACAACAACAACGCAAAGAGAGAGCTTCTTCGCGAAGAAAAAAGTCGTTTTTATTCGTAGGTCTCTTTCTCTTTCTCTCGGTTGGGGAAGAAAAACAACAACGCCATTATTCTTTTCGTCGTCGTATTCGTCGTCGTCATGTCTTAAAGCGCGTTGTAAATTAAAGTCCCATAAAAAGAATCCAATTCCTCTTTTTTTTTTGCATGTTTAAGGGTGTCTAGGGTTTATGTGTTTAGGGTTTCCTAAGAATTTAGGGTTTAATGACGCTTCACAGGGGAAACCCGATAAGAAAAAGCGCTTCCAAAAGACACGCACTTTTCTCTCGCACAGTCGCGCGTACTGCATATATCACACATAGCCGACGACTCGAAGAGAGATACCACCACCAACACAATGTCCGGAGGAGGACGCGAAGAAGAAGAAAAGAGCACCTTCGTTGGTCGCAACAGCAAAGTGTGGTTCATCTGGACGTGGTCTTTGCTGATATTTATATTGTGCGGCATCGTCTACCCGCCCGAAGCGCCTCCCGGGGAATCCAACATGGAGTACGGAGGCGCCGTGATGCTGATGGTGTGCGTCGTCGCGCTCTTCTGGGGCGGGTTCTCGATACGAAAGACGGAGAGTACCTTTAAAGCGGAAATGAAAAGGAAAGCGGAGACGAAGACGCTGGCAGAACTGATGAGCATTAACATGGGAGGCGCGTAAAAGAAGAGAGAGTTGAGAGAGCGCTTTTAAGAGGTGGTTTTGGTGGGTCAAGAGTATTCCATTCGATGGAAGAGGAACCTAATGCACAATTTCGAGAGGCAAAAACGAAAGACGAAAGAGAAGAGCGTCGTCGTTTACGTCGGAGAATTTTATTGTTATTTCGATGTGCACACACATACTACTCTAGCAAAAATATACACAGGAGAGATGATGCGCGGTCTTTGCGTGTTTTTTTAAGCGGTTTGCTCCTGCGTGCTCTCTCTTCTCTCTCTCTTTCTCTCTCTCTCTCTCTCTCTCGCTCACATTGTATCGTATATCGAGGAGCCGTTTTGGCCCTCGGCGGCGCCTTTTTCCTTGTCGTTGGCACCATTCGTGGTGGCATCTTTTCCCGATCGAAAGAGGTTAGCGAACATTTTCTTCAACCCGCTCGGGGTTTTCGGACTTGTCTTCGCGTTTAAGTGATCTTGACTGCTCGAACGCTTGACGGCGTCGGCTACTTTCCCTTCTTTCGCGGCGTCCGTTTCCCGCGTCGTCGTTCGAGGTACAAACGGGGCGGATTTCGAGGAAAGCGTCGATGGTACGATCGGCGGTACGTTTGGTTCGAGTTTCATCATCGCAGTCGTATTTGCAGTTGGTGGTGTCGTCGTTGCCGTTGCAACCTCCGGTTTTGACGTGACCTCGATAGATGTCTTCTTCTCCGTCTTGTTTTCAGTGATATTTTTTTCCGCGTTTGCGCTGTTTTTTCTACTAGTATTACTACTTTCCGTGCTCGCACGAGATTTACCGAAAGAACTTCCTGCGAAAACCGACCCGTCAATATTCTTCTTATTAGGGGTATTATTCGTGTCGATCGCGTCCGATTTCCTTCTCCAGTTATCCAATTTATCGCTCACGTGATCTCCAGTGGCCCACTTGCGAGATCGATGTTCCTCCAACGACCGTCTGGGAACATCGTTGGGACATCGTAATTCGTCGATAGATTTCCGTTCGCCCGATTTAGAAATCACAAACGTATCTGAATTCATCAATCTCTGACTCTCTTGAAACTCGTGCGCGTCAAATCGACGCTCCGGGACGCCTGACCTGTTATTCGAGCTTGACGACCAAAACGACGTGAACTCAAACGGTTGTAAATACTTGTGTCCGTAAACGAATCTCCCAGACGGTAAATGCGTGATCGGAATAGCATCCGTCGACATTGGCGGCGCCGCAATTTCCATTATTTTACCATCGTTCCAATCGCTACTACCAGTCACAGCGCTACCTTCTTTACCCCAATTATACGGTCTTCTCTCCTCCAGCGATTGTCTCGACGTCATAGGATCGCTCGGTTTGTGCGTAACCATTTGGTCTTGAGATCTCGGATCCGTGCTCGCCCTCCTCTGTAAGCTCGTTTGAATCGTTCCTATCCCTCGAGCATCTTGCGAATGTCTGTGCATCGCATTCATTCTAATCGACATGTTACTCTGATCTCCGTTCAACGGCCACCTCGAAGGACTCTTATTCCCAATCCTCGAGCAAAACGCGACTAAAGTTCCATCCGTCCCGTGACCAAAACTCAACGGCGCCGAATGTTCCGTCGCCGCACAAAAAACCCTCCTCGTCACACAGTCTAAAACGATAAACGAAAACTTATGCTGCATTCCCAGCTCTTTACACATCTCCTTTAGCGTCACCGCCCGTTGTCGCAAGTCGCTGTGTTTATCTCGCACGTGGAAGAACTTATCCGCTAAAACGTCTACTTTTAACGAATCCGAGTGTAAAAGAAACGCGGCGTCGTGGTATTCCACGTGTTGGACTTTATCTATTTTCGAGGCGCGAGCGAACCCACCTCCCGGGTATATCGCGCGCTCGAACGTTTCCGCCGGCAAGGACTCGAACGCGTGTTCGACGCGTTTCCTATATTTTATAAGACAGTTCCAAACGAAGGAAGAAGAGAGACAAAAAAGAGTCAGTCTGTTTCCGTCGGCATCACACAAAGCGGAAACGTAAAAAACAAACCGAATCACACCGCGCGCGCGACCGAAGACTCATCATTTCGATGCTATATAAAAGCGGCTCCTTTCGCGACTTTTACCCGACGACGACGCAAAAATCAGAGCGCAAAGCGCAATCGGTGCCCAACGAACACCAATTGGACGAATGTGGCACGCACTTCACTTCCTCAGGGCCGCACTCTTTCGCCGGCACGCACGCCGCGAATAAACACTGGTGCTTTTGAACCTTTTGAGTGCCTCCACCGGAAGAAGGGGTTTTACTCGTCGCATCCACGGAGGATCTCCGGCGATCGGTCGATGCTCCGCGCCACGAGTCCGAAGACGCACCGCGCATCTCTCTCCTGTGTTGGTGTGTCCTTCTCTTTTGTGAAGAAAAATATCAATTCTTTTTAGAGACGAGATCGTAAAATATCTGCGCGTTACACGTACCACCTGTAGGTAC
>MDSZ01210116.1_pt1 | contig 10433 bp, 3 predicted proteins | sample 811201 | NCBI WGS metagenome assembly MDSZ01 (sample SAMN05326647, study PRJNA326480) | marine metagenome | isolation source: seawater | place: Indian Ocean: North | collected 2010
TGAGCAGTCAAGGCAAGTTATAAATGCTCAAATACTAATGTTTCAACTTTTGTCAGGATTTAGAGATGCATTAGACTTAAAAGGTTCATCTGTGTTTCACAAGAATATGGGTCTTGAGCCCATCAATCACGGGCTTGGTGATGGCTCCCGGGAAGATGAATGGATCCAAGACGCACGTAACATGTGGATGGTTGCACGCCAAGATGCCATCGGCGGTGATTCTCCTTACGAGCTGCATTATCATGATTATGTTGCGGCTAATACCGAAGGGGAAATGAAAAATCTTAAGCACTTGTGGAAGTATCTAGGTTTTCATGAAGACGCTTTTGATACTTTGTCAAATTCTGCTATTTGGGCTATCCTTAATGATTGGTTATCTTTTTCTATGCTATACGGTACAGATTCTTTAAATAATTACCCACCAGACGATACTGCGGGAACAACCGGGAGTGATTCTGAATCAGGGACAAGAAATTGGAGACCCGATGATCAATTTTCAACTTACAACTTTAGAGATAGATTAGAGAACAATAAGGTTTATCAACTTAGAACTCTTATGAAAAATAAGTTCAATGATTCTCTTGAGCGTCATCGACAGTCATGTGCCTGGGGAATACCCGGCTGGTCAGAAGATCTTAGTGATACATCACCGACAGGATTTTATCAAGATATTTTCGATCACATAGAAGATACGTACTCTACCCTGAGATCTCAAGCGTCGCTTATGTTGTTTCTTTTTTGGACAGAGACTACTTTGGGGGCTAAGGGTGGTGACCGAAGAACGGCTTTAAAAGAAGCAGGTCAAAGAATCAACAGAAACTGTGGTAAAGTTAAGCCCATATTTTGGCAGTCTGAGACTATAGATACAGACTTTGATGATGATTCTCCGGGCAGGGGTGGCGATTCAATTGAAAATTTCAATCGACACGTTATTGGCGAATTTGACAAGACAAGTATTTTTGATAGAGAGTTAAGCACCTTTTCACTATCCCCAGATAGTAAAACTGCTAGGTCCGGAACACACGCCGGTCTCTGCCGCGTTGCTATGGGTGATAAAATTCTAATGCCTTTTGAAAACAATGTTACGCTTCCAGCTGGAATCGAAGGTGAAAATATTGTAACAGGTTATGATTTTCTATTAGAAACTTTTCTTGAACACATAGTGTCAGTGTCAGATACAGCTGGAGCTGATACAGCACCTGGCACATCTTCATTTAGCATAAAAGACGGTCCCATGTGGGAACAATTCTTAGGTCCAATGCAAAGACAAGTAACGCTGGTACATGACTATCTTGGAGAATGGTATAGACCATACTCAGGAAGAGGTGGGCCTGACAATCGGGCTATACTCAATTATCCTGATATACCTTTTATTGATGGTTCGTCGTACAAACAGCCGCGGACTTTTTTTACGCGACCTATAGCCGCGGCAGTCAATTTTATGGGAGCTGCCTTAGCTAAACATATCGGCTTAAGAGGTGACCTTGGTCGAACACTCGGGTCAGATAGTCGAAACGTAGCCTCTTTAACTGGGTGGGGTGAATACACCGACGGCACACCCATTGAAGACGTTTCCTGGGGCTCAGAGGGAGACACCGGGGGTGCAGCAAACTTAGGTTGGATGTCAGGAATGGCTGAAGGTGAGCTAAGGTTTGACTCAGAGGAAATTGTAGGTAACTTTAGAGACGACACAGACGGCCACATTGGCTTGGGTGGAGGTTTTGAATTAGCACTTTTAAGTCTAGCCCACCGTCACAAAGATGTCATGAATGCTCTTGTGGAATATTTATTAACTTTGAGTAAAGCTTATAAACTTAACAATCAAGCAACAGCTTCCGAAGGATTTACTCTGATACCAGACGGAGTTAATCGAGACATCGCTGAATTTAGTTCTGATGGAACAGGTACAGCGGGTGCTGTTCCTCATCAACAAGCTGAAGGGCATATCGGGTATCTTCCTGACTCTACTGCAACAACAAGGCTCGGTGTGTACTATAGATGGAATAAGCTTGATCCTAACAACGCAGCTTTAAAGTTATCTTCACAAATTTATAAAAAGATGATGCAAGAAGCGGGACGTGGAAAATGGACACGTAGAACAGAACGCACAGGAACATTTTTTGAAGACGGAGACGTAACTGATGACATAGTTCAATCAGCTTCTAATTTCTTAAGAGTTTTCGGTGGTATCTCAGGTCCGTCTTTGTCTTCTGCTACAGCTGGCGACGGGTGGGACGACGCCTCCACACCCTCCGGATGGGATGACGGAGGCACAGGCGACATCCCCGATTTCGCGACCGGTGAAGATTATAGTGGTTCTGGTGGCGGCGCTGACGATGGTTCGGACGTCGGTGCTGACGGTGATTCGACTGGTGTCGTGACTGGTCGAGAAGTCTCTGATCTCGACGTCGCTGGAGACACATCTGGACTCGTCGACTTCGGCGATGGACCCGCTGGCGGCGGCGGCGCTGGCGGTGCTGGTGACGCTACCCCGTCCAGAGAATGGTGGGCCCCGTCTGTAGATGTCGGCTGGTGGCCTACTTTTAATCCAATTTACAACTATCTAATTGCTTGTTTAGATCCAGCAACTTTTCCTGACAAGTATTCTGATTTTGGTAATCATGATAATCTAATGGTTTCTTTACTGTTTTATGCAGATTTTATTAGTGATGGTCGTGCTTTAGTCAACAAGAATCAGGACGGTAGTGAAGTTAAAACTGGGAGTGTCACCCCTAGCGCTAGTCACAACGACACGGGCGTCCCAGTCAAGCGAATGGCCCTTAATGGTGCAGGTGCCAGAGACTTAGCTCATATGGGTGACTACTTTGCCGAAGGTGATTACAGCAGTGGAAATTACATTGATAATTACTTCATATTTTCCAGACTTACGGGAGCACCCCATGACACGTGGTTAGCTTTAGGGATTTATTTCATTGCTGGTGTTGTTTCTCATTATTTTCCATATGAAAAAGATGCCGAAAATTCTTCTGCACACAACGGCGCTTGGGGATTCTTTTGGCATAACAGCGGCCCTACAGATGAATATGAAGATGGAGAACTAATTTCTTGGGGAGACATGTATGGTAGCGGAATAGAAGGGTCAGGTAATAGCCTGCTTAGAGAGTCAAAAGACTGGTTCTTCGATTCAGGTTATGATCCGATCTGGCTAGCTGTTAGTACAGTTGAGATCGATGGCGCCGAGTCCGCTGAAAAAGGCCTAGCTTTAGAGATCTCATCTGGAGGAGATGGCCCACCTGTTACTAGACTTAGAAGTCTTGCAGCACAAAGCTCAACAGACTACCTTACAGAAGCGTATTTTGGCACTAGATTTACTTTAGTTGTTGCTAATTCAAGGAGTGCAGCCCAATTAGACTACACTCTCAACAGCCTTGTTGATTTAATGGAATCGATTAATGGTGACAAGTCAACATGGCCCATGATGGCAGACGTTGCAACTGATTCATCAGGAGATCGAACTCGTAACCCATACGAGTTGGGCTTCTGTCAACAAGTAAATCTAAACCTCGAGCGTTTTCAGGGTTTGATACAATATCGTCAAGGTTGGCAAATGATGTCTCAAGACCTTCTGAAGTTAGGGCTGGTATTAGCCTACCAATATACAGTACTCGCCGATATTGATGGAATAATCATACAAGCAGAAGCTTTAGTAGAGTCTTTAGCAGACACCGGAAGTACATCTCAAGGGGGTTATATAGACTTAGTTTCAATTCTAGCTAAAGGTGTTGGCGACGGTACCACGGTTGATTTAAGTAAACCTTTACCCGTTCATACATCTTTTTCTAGAGAAAGTATCGCAACCTCAGTTAACTCTTTACCTGGCTTGATGTTTCAAAAGAGAGCATACGAACGTGGTGGTTCTAGACTTGGTGAGAGTATAACAGCTGAAATACCATCTAAGTTTTTCCCATCGAAATTATTGATAGGTCCTGAACAGTTTAATCAATTAATTGGTATATTAAGCTCTGATATGGCTGGAATCATGACAGGTGATAGTGCCAACAGCACGCAGAATAGTTTTTTATCAACTAGTACAACACCTGAAATAGCTACTGACGACAACAAGCGAATTATGGTTATTGGATTACCGATTGGTTTTATGGAACGTGCACGCTCTAGACTAGAAGCTAAGTTTGGAAGTCACATAGGAAACGATTCACTAATAAGAGTCAATGTTCATAAAATTGATCTGCGACTTGATAGCGATAAATTTGGAACTAAATCTTTTCTTTTTGACACCTGTCTTTTTGCTCAAAATCAAACAGCACTCGACGATTTGGTGAACATGGGTTCCGAAAGTTCTGTACCCCATAGCCTTTTAGATACACCTTATGCTTACAATACAGACGGAACGTCGAAATCATGTTGGGGCCTTACACCAATGGGACAATTTAATGAAGATTACGTATCTGACTCTGAAGTCGGTGAGGTTGATGTTGATGCATCTTTAGACTTCTTGTCAGGTGATGATGATCGCACTACCTCTAGGGCGAAAGTTCACTATGTGCAAATTGAAACACTTAATTATAGAAGTTTTAACGAAACTGGTTCGTCTTTGACACTTAGTGGTATGCGCCAATCAGGTGGTGCACTTGTGAGAAGCTTTACACTGTCAGATTTTCTGTCTAACGCAAAAGATGAACTTGGTTATAGTTCTGAGTTAAGTTCTGATGAAATAAAGGGTATATTTTTTAATCACTTTATTAATGCAAGATTGAAAGACTTCTTAAACTTAACAATGGGTGTTGATATGACAGAGACAGGCTTTTATTTCGATCAAGACCAGATCGATTTTGACAGCTCGAGAGGTGAAGAAGAGTTTTTACGAACTTCATTTAGAGATGTCACGTCAGGCGACGGTCCCACTGCTTCCTTTCCTTTTACAGCAGCAGCTCGTGATGAATTTTACTCTGGGTTTAACGTTGATGATAGGTACTTGGCAATATTAGGCTCACCTACTGATGGAGGTACGCTCTCTGGAAGATTAATGTCTCAAGAGTTAGTTGACGACAGAACAAAGGGTAGATTAAAAGCCATGCTCAAACAAACTACACTTTTTGGTCATGAAGCTTATTATAGACGACTTATACTGCCTAGAATATTTGAGAGAACTTTTGCCTTTATGATTGACATAAATAATGATTTTCCTGTTTCATTTTCAACAGGTATATCTGACGACGAGTTAGAGGGTGAGATCTTAGGATCGGGAGAATTTTCAGGCCCAGAATCCTTTGCAATTAGCAAAGGGTCTGAGATGTACGCGTTCACAATTACAATTGATGTAATCAGCTCAGATAAGAGAGGTATAAGAACTTCTGATTCAACAGTTGATATCTTAATGGTCTGAACAGCGATAGTTATTACAATGGGAGCCTTATAAATGTCTGGAATTAATGAATATGAACAAGAGATGGATTATGGCGGCAGCTTTCCGATTGAAGCCGGCAATACAGTATCGTCATTTCCGTCAAGAGCAGTAACAGTTATTAATTTTGATGAGGTTACTGCTAAGGGAGAATTTTTTAGAAATTTCAGAACAGCTGACGAAGGTCTTTTACCATATGCAGAACTAGAATTTATAGATCCAAACTCAGGAGAAATTGTCTCAATTTCAGCAGGAGCAACATATAATCCCGCCATACCTGACGATATTTATTCAGGTTCGCCCACTACTGAAGAGTATTTTCAAAATATTTTTAAGTATGAATCACAACTTGAGTCCTTTCCGCGTTATGTAAAACTAGACTGGACACAATCTAACCCTATAACTTCAGCTATTGCTAACTTATCAGAAACACCTGAAGGAGAGTCACTAGTCCCTGAAGAAATGGAAGAGTTTGGTGTTGGTTGGGCATCTCTAGCATCAAACTCTCCTGAAGAAGGGTTACAAGATGATGCGGGAGATCCTCCCGAACCAAGCATAGAAACCTTTCTTGCTTTTGAAGAATCGATGAATAACTCAATATTTTTTGGAGTTAATCTTCAACCTATTGGCTTTGATGCCAATTTAAATCAGATGTATGTTTTCTTTTATCAGATTTCTGAACTTCTTTCTGCAAGAATAACTAGATCTGTAACAGACGCTTTTACTGACGATATGGGTGACCTCTATGATGCAGCATCAGACTTTATTGACAGTTTTGCAGCAGGTGAAATTCCGGATATGTCCTATTTTCCCGGTTCACTGAATAACGAGCAAAAGAGGCTAGTAATTAAGTCTTTTACAAATTATCAAACAAGGGGCTTCTTCATGGACTTAGGTGGGTTAACTGATATTGCTAGAGAATCTAACATAGCTAGGTTGTACGATGCCAACGGCTCAGTTAACTCAAAAGTAGCTTTGACTGTGACTTCACGTGCAGCTGAAAATCAAGTAAGTCCCTATGGCCCTAGCTTTTCTTCAAAAATGGACTCAGCACGGGCTATTCAGGAAAGAGCAAATAGCATAGGCTCAGGTGTGATAACTGTAGCTGATATTTCTCTGGCCACAGACGGTTCAACATGGCAGCCGTATCAGTTGTTTGATGCTGACACATTTAGTACAGACGGGGCACAGGACAGAGCTGTCCCAGTCGGCTATGTTATTGAAAAATATAGAGAAGATTCAAATGGATTAATAAAAAACTTTGATCGAATCTTTATAGAAGGAATAAATAACACCACTTATATTGATCCTGCTGTTGCAACAAACCATAGATATTTTTATACTATTAGAACTGTATTTCTGACTGAATTTAATGCTATAAATATTGCTGACGCTGAGGGTGAAAATGAAGGCCAGACTGCCATAGCGAGAGTGTTGATAGCATCTCGTGGCAGCCCGTTAATAAAAGTGGACACAATAGATGAAATTGCTCCTGCGCCACCTGATACTTTAAAATTCTCTTATGATCCACGACGCGGAGGGCTGTTAATATTTTGGGAGTATCCGCCAGATGCAGGTGCTCTTGACATCGGATCTTGGCAAATCTTTAAAAGAAAAACATTAAATGAACCATACACCTTAATTGGACAACTCATGTGGGACGGATTCTCAAATAGGTACGAAGTGGTGCCGGAAAAATATATTACAAGAACAAATGGCCCACAAAATTTCTTTGTTGATCAAGAATTTAGTACATTTTCGAGAGCTTACTATGCTGTCTGTGCTATTGATCATTCTGCATTCACGTCAGGTTATTCAACACAGTATTACGTTAATTATGATTATGTGAATCAGAGAACTAACGCTAGAAAAGTCTCAAGGAGAGATGCTCCCAAGCCTTATCCAAACTTTTATATTGAAGAAGAACCAGTTGAATTACAGAAAGAAAATAGACTTGCAACTAAAATTGAAACTACGAAGACGGAGCTATTTGTAGATACAATGAAAGATTCAGGCCACCAAAGATTAAGAGTGTTCCTTGACCCTGAATATTATAAGGTTCTCGACTATAGAGATCCTAGCTCTCCAGGTGAAAGAGCAACTGAACCTCTAGAAATAAACTTGCTTGAGCAACATGCTTCAGAACCAAGATATAAACTAACATTTATAAATGTTGATTTACAAGAATCCCAAATTCTAGATATAGTTGTAAGACCTAGCTTATGATAATAAAAACATAATGTTCTATTTTTAATTATCAGTATAGTTATAATGTATGAAGAGGGATAAAAATGGGCTTTTTACCTAACGATACTAACAATATCATTATTGATGCAGTTTTGACCGATGTCGGTCGTCAATTTCTGGCAAGAAATGATGGCTCTTTTTCAATAGATAAATTTTCAATGGCAGATGATGAAGTAGATTATACTATTATTGAAAAATTTGGCAGAACTGTAGGAAAAGAGAAAATAGAAAAAAACACACCAATAACTGAAGCAAACACCAATAGCAGGTATGCTATAAGGTCTAGAGCAATAAGCTCAGGAAAGACTAATGTTTTATTTTTACCACAATTAGAAGTCACACCTGCTTTTACTCAAGTTAGACTAAATAACATAAATAAAAAAACAGAAAAGCTTCAATTTACTCAAACTGCTAATAGTGGAAATGGTACAGTTCCTATTGACTTAGTTATGCAAATAGCTGAAATAAAAACAGATTTCAGATTTTTACAAATTCAAGGATTGAGACCTGATAGAATAAATGGTAATACAGCTACATATTTTTGCACTAGAGATGCTGGAGCTAACGCGGTGACAAATGCTACCTCAGTAACAAAAATATTTATGATAGCACCAACAATCACTCAGTCTGATTTTGAACTTTTTAGTTTACCTAGTACACCTGGTTCTATAAGAACATTCGTAGAGGTTAAAGATCTACAAGGTGGCGGCACCTTTTCACTTGAATTTTTAATCAAGCAAACGAATTTAAAATAAACTTTAAGAGGCGATGAATGGCAACTTTTAAATCTCTCAACCCAGGGGACATAAAGACTAGCAGGTCTTTTCTAAACCAACTTGTTGATATAATTCAAGAAGATATATCGGGTTCTGCTACAAGACAAAAACACTTAGCATTTGTTACAGGTGGCGTCGGTCCTGGCGTGACATCTTCACTTTTTCAAACAGTTTATGATCAAAATTTCGAACTTCAAACTGCTAACGCAATGTTAGATTTGACTGTTGGAATTTTCTCAGGGTCAGGTATAATTCTAACATCTTCAACAGGTGAAGATAGTGTAGGTAAACTTCTATTTCCATCTAACTCACTTATGATGAGAGAAAAAATTGATGTTTATAGACAGTTTGCTCAAAAACTTTTAGGGGATGCACGATTCCAATTCTCCTCCCCTTTCAGTACAGCTCAGCCCCCGGCAAGAGGCCAGACACCAGAACATTCAGATGCAATTGATAATGCACTCTTTATAGGACTTAAACGATTATTCTCTAGAGATAAAATTAAAAAAGAGACGTTTGCTATGAGGTTTTATCAAAGCTCTTCACATGATCCAGCTTCAGGAACGCTTGGTCATGAACCACCCAACCTTAATAGAACTTCTGTATCTGGATCTGCTATTTTCACAGATGTAGGCTCATCAACTGCCAGAGTAACTTCTCTAGCAGGGGAGGTTGGTAACCTAGTTGATGCTTCAAACACTAACAGAAGGGTAGGATTGATATTCTATGATACAGGAGATATCATCTTAGACCTTGATAAAGTTATTTCAGGGTCAGAACACGCATCCGGGACTATTGACGCGATGGCAGATTTCACAACGTATGCAGATGGAAGTACGGTAACTAAGGGTACAACCATTATGGGTTCTGACGCAGGCACTACAGTTGGTAACCCTAATGCAAAATTCTTGCCTGACTTTATTGTGTCTGCTTCCATGGATAATATTATTGATCATATAGCATCATGCCGAGTCCAGTCAGGTTCACAGAGTGCAATGACCTTCCAGAATGTGACAAACATAAACTCTACTTTAGTATTCTGTAGAGTCGGCACTAATGACTTTAATTATTCAAGCAACCCAACCTTTGTCAATCCTGATTCTGGTCGCTTGAGAGTCGTCGACCCTGGTAGTGAAGCTGTTGACAGAACATTTACAATGTTGACCACAGTTGGCTTGTATGATGCTAACGACAATCTTTTGGCGGTTGCAAAGCTCTCTAGGCCTGTTGAGAAAGATTTTGAGAAGGAGCTTACAATTAGAGTAAGGTTAGACTTCTAGGGAGCACTGCGTGTCAATACAACGCCTTGGTAAAGATTTTATTGATGTCTTTACATTAGTTACAGAACCTAGTCAGAGCTTTACGTCTGCTTCTTTTACTGATGAGCGCAACAATATAGCAGAAGGGATCGAGGGTGCTGTATTTTTAATGCCTAACAGAATTAAAGGTATTAAGGCACAAAGATCTGACTTGTATAGTCACGAAGGAGATTTCAGACTCTTTACAGAAACAGACACTTCCTGGGAACGAGTTAGCTTAGGTAGATTAGGAGAGTTACTTGAAAATGCAAAAAGTGCTGTTCATGATGACGGTGAGACTTCTATAGTAGATTATCTTGCTCCAACACTCGATGGTGGGCTTTCAACAATTGACGATGTCGACGCTGCAGGTGGATCTGGTACTGACAAGTATGACAATTATATGTCTAGGGCAGGAATAGCACGAACGTCTCCCCACTTAACAAAGTCCTTTCCCATCAAAAGACTTCAACAAACTGATTTTTTTCACTATGACTATGATTTGGCAAAATTTGGTTTTGTGAAGAATGTTTTGTCTAAAAAATATAAATCGCTTTACACTAACACAAGTTTTTCAATTACAAATTATCACTGCTTAAACTTTTTTACTGCGTCATCAATGGACTCAAGCAACGTATTGATTTACAATAATCAAAGAGGCTGGTCGAATCGCAGGCCTTGTAAAGCTTCAGGTGGGAGAGGCAGAGATGGGTCAGAGACGAATGATAA
>MDSZ01073683.1_pt1 | contig 10432 bp, 13 predicted proteins | sample 811201 | NCBI WGS metagenome assembly MDSZ01 (sample SAMN05326647, study PRJNA326480) | marine metagenome | isolation source: seawater | place: Indian Ocean: North | collected 2010
CCCATGAGTGTATTAAATATGCTAGAAATCACAAGTTGCCAATTCACTTTATTATTGAAGATAATGGTAAATCAGTCTGCACCGATACTCGTGCAACTTGGGGAATGGAAAAGCTTACTTACGAAGATGTAAATGATGAGTATGTTACATATTACAAATACAAACTAGACAAATACCCACATGCTGGTGCTGGAAAAAGAGTACAGTTTTGAGAGATCAAGTAGCGATATACTCACACCCCAGAAGTGGTCTCCATCTGTTATCTTTGGGACTTTATTATTTGGGTGAAAATTTTAATAACAATCTTTCCTATAAAGATTTGTGGGGAGGAAAACATCTTCCTTCATATAATCATTACTTTAGTATCAGAAATTTTAAGCAAAATGAAACAGGCTTACCGTTTAATAAACATATTCTTTTGTTAAGAAATTATATCACTCTTAAATCAACTAAACTTGAAAAACATGAAAGGTTACCATCAGGGCTACAATTATCAGGTTATGTTCAACAAATAAAAAGATTTGATTTACTTAATTCACCAAAGATGGTAGTATATTATGAAGACCTAAAAGAAAAAGAAAATTTATTTTTTGAAATAGCAAAATTTTTAAATATAAAATGTCGTCAAAATATTAATTTTTCAAAACTTAAAGCATATGTTTATCGAATGTACAAGGAATCAGGTCATATAATATCTACAAAAACAGCAATAGAAAAACCTATTGTAAAACAAATAGAGAAAGAGATGATTGATCATTTAGGATTAACATTATATGAAAAATATTTATCAAAATACAAATTTAACAACATGGAGACTTTGTAATGGGAGCTTACTTTGATGAATTAAAAAGAGCAATGGAGTATCTTGGAGAACAAGATGATACAGTCTTCATTGGTCAAGCAGTTGCATATAAGGGAACTGCAATGACAAATACGTTATCTGGTGTTGATAGAGACAAATTAGTTGAGATGCCTGTTGATGAAGAGATGCAAATGGGCATGACCACAGGTCTAGCAGTTGCTGGCTCTGTTCCTGTTAGCATCTATCCTCGATGGAACTTCTTACTTTGTGCTGTAAACCAATTAGTCAATCATCTTGACCGTATGCAAGAGTTTTCACACGGTGAATATATACCAAAAGCTATCATTCGTGTTGGTATTGGCTCTGTAAGACCGTTAAACCCACAAGTTCAACACACTGGAGACTTTACACAAGTTTTTAGAGGAATGCTACGCAACACAGAAGTCATACGATGTGATGAGCCGGAAGATATTTTTCCAGCTTACTATAAGGCATATAATAGAACAGATGGTAAAAGCACAATTATTGTAGAATATGGGGATTATTATGGAGAAAAGTAATAAAAACGTACTTTTTGTGACCGAAAAATGGTGTGATGCAGACCCAAATAAGGGTCTTACGAATAATTATCATAACCTTTTTAAGACATTTAGTAACACTTTTCCTGACACCCAGTTTAATATTATCCATATTGATGAGTATTCAGCGGTTACAAAAAAGCATATTGATAACTTTTTGCCGACTTTAGTTGATAGAAAAGAGCCAGATATAGTTATCTTTTCATTATTAGGCAAGTCGCATTTAAATCCTACAAATAAAAGCTACGAGCATATAAAAAGTAAAGGCTGTAAAATGGTTTTTATGTGGCCAGATGTTTTTCAAGGATGGGGAATACCACAAATTGAAGACCTTAATCAAAATGGATTTGCTGACTTGCATGTTTGTTGGGGAGCAGAAAAGAATTTAGCAAAAGATTATGATAATTTAATTTGGCTATGGGCTCCACAAGATGAAACATTATATTACCCAACTGAAAGCTCAAGCGAACAAACTATTCCTGTCAGTTTTTTAGGCAGTGTTAGGTATCCTGAAAGGCAAAAATATTTAAGACACCTAATAGATAACAAAATTAATATTTTAGTTGACGGTGGACAAAGAGAAAAGGGTTTATCACCTATCAGATATGCTGAGCTTATGAGACATAGTAAAATAAGCATCAACTTTCCTGGTGGACCAGAAGGCAACGACCAGTGTAAAGGTCGTGTTTGGGAGATATTAGCTAGTAAATCTTTGTTGCTTGAAAGAAAAAACAATCCGATTAAAAACTATTTGAAACCAAATGTTCACTACGTTGAATTTGAAAATGAAGAAGATTTGATCAAAAAAATAAATTATTACCTTGACAACGACAAAGAAAGAGAATATATTGTTAATAAAGGTTTTAATGCATTTAAGAAAAAGTATAATGCAAAAACATTTTGGGCATCTATCACAAAGGAGTTAGGTTGTGAGCTTTAAATATGACGTATCAATTATGATGCCTGCGATAAGAACCAATCAGTGGTTAATGATGTATGGCAGTATTCTTAATTCGTGCAAAAAGTACAGTTGGGAGTTGGTGCTTGTCAGTCCTTTTGATTTGCCAGATAACATGAAACATCTTGAGCATATCAAACTGATTAAGGATTATGGTTGCCCAAGTCGCTGTGCACAAATAGGCGCTATTGCTTGTGAGGGAGAGTTCCTGTTCCATTGTGTTGACGATGCAATATTCCTTCCTGATGCCATCGATAACGCTGTTGAGTTTCACAGAAACAATTGCACCGATAAAGATGTGGTTAACATGAGATATAGAGAAGGTGCATTGTATGGAGGACCGACAGTGCCGCCGCAGTGGTGGATGGCTTGGTATCATGATGAGTTAAGATTACCAGGCATACCTCAGCACTACAAGATTTCTTGTCACCACTTTATGAAGCTTAATTATTTTAAAGAGATTGGTGGCTGGGATTGTCGCTATGAATATATTAATCACTCACTACACGATTTGATGTTTAGGGTACAAGCGGATGGTGGCAGGTTATATGACTCGCAAACAGATGCAACAACTTGCAATCATTTTGTTGATAAAACGGGTGACCATGCACCAATTTATGATGCGCAGACATTTCATGATAAGCCACAGTTTGATGCAATCTATTCTGTACCTAACGCCGCAGCAAGTAGAATTAAAATTGATTTAGATAACTGGCAACAACAACCAGAAGTTTGGGAGCGCCGTTTTGAAAAAGATAGTAGCGGCAACTTACCAGAAAGTTATGAGGCTTTAGGATACTAATGAACGTTGGAGTTGTTGGAATAGGAGTTGTTGGTGGCGCATGTAAGTTTGGTTTTGAACTTATTGGTCACAATGTGTCTGTTCATGATATTGCACATGACACCGTACTAGAAGATGTCTTAGACACTGAAGTTGTTTACATTTGTGTACCCACACCTCGTGCTGATGATGGTTCTTGTGACACCACTATTGTAAGAGAAGTAATTTTAGAACTCAAGGAGCTTGGCTACGACGGTGTTGTGGCAATCAAGTCCACAGTTGTGCCCGGTACTACAGAATCACTACGAAAAGAAACAGGATTAAATGTCTGCTTTGTACCTGAATTTTTAAGAGAGCGTTGCGCCATTACAGATTTTACAGAAAATCATGATGTTTGTATTATCGGCTGTAGCGATAATGAGACGTACAAATTAATTAAAGAATGTCACGGCTCACTACCAGAAAAATTTGTTAGACTGACACATGCAGAAGCAGAATTCTGTAAGTATTTCAACAACGTATACAACGCAATGTTGATTATATTTGCTAATAGTTTTTATGAAGCCTGTAAGTTAAGCGGCGTAAATTATGCAAATGTTAAAAATGCAGTTGTTAACAGAAAACATATTGCTGGAAGTTATCTTGAGTGCAACGATAACTTTAGAGGTTTTGGTGGCATGTGTTTACCAAAAGATGTATCAGCTATGGCAAAGCTCATGGAGAATACAGAAGTTGATTTTTTTGAAGATCTGCTGGATGAAAACAGCAAGTACAGAGTAACAGTATTTGAGGGAATGCGAAAATGAAAAAAATTCTTATTACAGGAAGTCAAGGATTTATTGGCTCATATCTTTGCGCCGAATTTTTAAATCAAGGGTATAAAGTTATTGGGGTCGATAACTTTTCAAAGTATGGTCCGATCACAAGACCGCATGACAATCACCCTAATTTTGAATTAATCGAAATGGATGTTATTGATTTTGATGCAAATAACATTTTGCCACAGCTAAGAGATGTTGAGTATATCATTTCTGGTGCTGCTATGATTGGTGGTATTACTTACTTTCACAAGTATGCATATGACCTGTTGGCCACCAATGAAAGAATTATGGCTTCAACATTTGATTTAGCCATCAAGCTACACCAACAAGGTATACTTAAGCGTATCATAGCATTGTCAAGCAGCATGGTGTTTGAAAATACAGAAGTTTACCCAACACCTGAAAGCAACATTGAAGTTTGTGCACCACCGATGAGCACATATGGGTTTCAAAAACTTGCAGTAGAATACTTTTGCAAAGGTGCTCATGAACAGTATGGTGTTCCCTTTACAATCATTAGACCATTTAACTGTGTAGGGGTTGGCGAAGAAGACGCCATTGGAGAGCATGAGGTAAAATCTGGCAATATCAAGCTTATGATGAGTCATGTCTTACCAGATATCATTAATAAAATTTTAAGAGGTCAAGACCCGCTACATGTTTTAGGCACTGGTGAGCAGGTTAGGTGTTACACAAATGGCAAAGATATCGCAAGAGGCATCAGGCTTGCGCTTGAAAGCGAGAATGCTTTGAATGAGGATTTCAATATTTCAACACCTGTCGCAACTTCAGTAAATGAATTAGCACAATTGGTATGGGAAAAGTTAAACCCTGGTAAGCCATTCTCTACTGTATCAGATGAAGCATATGAGTATGATGTACAAAGAAGAATTCCTGATACCACAAAGGCAAAAAAATTATTAGGCTTTGAAGCTGAGATTGATTTGGAAGAGTCATTAGATGAGGTTATAGAATACATGAGAGGAAAGCAGTGAAACCAGAAGTTTCCATAATCCTACCCAGTATACGAACCGAAAGACTTGAAAAGTTATATGATTCAATATTAGCATCCACTAAAAGAACTTTTGAGCTTGTAGTGGTGGGTCCATACCCTTTACCAGAAAAGTTGCGAGATTTACATAATGTAAAATACGCAAAAGACTTTGGTTCTCCTGTAAGAGCATCTAATATTGCCGCATCACTGTGTGAAGGAAAGATTTATACATGGTTTGCAGACGATTGTATTTTATTTGAAAATAGCTTGGACGATTGTCTAGATCAATTTTATGCGATGGGAGATAGTAAAAACAATGTACTTGTCGCAAAATATTACGAAGGACAAGAAGGCAGTAGAGAAAGACAAACACTTCAACCAGACAGCTACTTTAAGGTCAACGGCACACCCGCGGGCTCGCCACACATTCCTAACGATTGGTGGCTTTTTAACATTGCATTTTTACATGCAGATTTCTTTAATGAGCTTGGCGGCTGGGATTGCAGCTATGAAGGCACTTGGGCTTCACATGCAGATATGGCCATCCGCGCTCAGTTTTTAGGAGCTAATGTTGAAATGGCTCAAATACCTTTGTTTGCTTGCGATCATATGCCTGGTGGCACTGGAGATCACATGCCTATATTTGTTTGTCAGCATCAGCATGATGAACCATTATTACAAAAAAGATTTAGAGATCCAAATTGGACCTTAAATGTAAATCCAAGATTAAAAATTGATAACTGGAGAAACGCACCATCTGTATGGAAAAGGAGATTTAATGACTAGATACGATTTATCGATTTGTTTACCCGCACATAGAACTCATCTGTGGCAAAGATTGTATGATTCTGCTATAGAAGCAATTGGACCCGACTACACGTGGGAGCTTATTATGGTTGGTCCAAATGATCCGCCGCCAGAATTAGCAGCAAAAAGTAACTTTAAGTTTTTTAAGGACTTTGGTTCTCCTGCTCGATGTGGTCAAATAGCAACAGCGTTGGCAGAAGGTGAGCTTATGTTCTGGGGCTCAGATGATGGTTATTTCTTGAAAGATTCTATCAAAGAGTGCATTGAATTGCACGAAGACCTACCATATAAAGATGTCGTTATTGTAAAATATGCAGAAGGAAGAGGTATATCCGGTAAGTGTCCAGAAGATAGTTATTGGACTGCATGGACACACCCTGATTTACGCTTACCAGGAGTCCCACAGGACTTTCAAATTCATTTATTAGGAATGTATAAGCTTGATTATTTTAGAGAGCTTGGTGGCTTTGATTGCCGTTGGGAGCACCTTAATATGAATACACACGACTTATCGTTTAGAGCACAAAGAAATGGAAGCAAGTTTCACTTTAGCCCAAGCTTAGTGCTGACGTGCGATTGGAATCCGAATGAAGGTGACCACGTACCAGTACAAGAAGCTTATCATGCAAACGATGCACCTCTTTTTAGAGAAGTGTACTCTACCGATCAGAGCGACAGAATTAAAATTGATTTTTATAATTGGACTAAGTCCGATGCCATTTGGAAGAGAAGATTTGGAGATTCAAAATGAAGGTATTAATAACTGGACACAAAGGATTCGTAGGAAGACACTTTGTAAAGTACTTTGAAGAGAGAGGAGATGAAATTGTTGGTGTAGACATCAAAGATGGTCTTGACTGCCGAGAGTTTTTTAAAACTTGCTATGAAAAATTTGATTTAGTTGTACACTTGGCTGCTATTGTCGGCGGTCGTGAGATGATTGAAAATGAGCCACTAGCGGTTGCAACTGATCTTTCAATTGATTCAGAGATGTTTAATTGGGCAGTCCGCACTGGACAAAAGAAAATTGTATACTACAGTTCTTCAGCTGCATATCCGATCAAGTATCAAAAAGAAAATTCTGAAATTAAGATGAGAGAAGATTTTATTGATCTCGATGATATCTCTAATCCAGATTTTACTTATGGATGGTCAAAATTGACAGGTGAGCTGCTTGCTGAGTTTGCTAAAAAGCAAGGACTAAGCGTTTACATATTCAGACCGTTTAGTGGATTTGGTGAAGATCAAGATTTGACTTACCCAATGCCATCTTTTGTTAATAGGATCATTAATAAGGTTGAAGAATTTGAAATTTGGGGAGATGGAAGCCAAGTAAGAGATTTCATATACATTGACGATATTGTAAATGCAACCATGAAAGCAGTTGAGTTGGACATTCAGGAGCCAATCAATCTTGGAAACGGGATACCAATCAGCTTCAATCAGGTTGCTGAGAAATTATTTGAAATTACTGGCTGGAGACCACCAAAGGGAATTAAGCACTTGACAGAGAAACCAGTAGGTGTTATGTATAGATGTGGTGATTGCACAAAGATGAAAGAATTTTATACACCACAATATGATTTGGACTCAGCACTGAGAAGAATATTGAGTCTACAAGGTTGGAACATAGAAGAGGATTAAATGTTACAAAAAGATAAACTAGTTAAATTGAATGTTGGCTGTGGTCAACGAAAAATGCATGGATTTATTAATATCGATGCTCGTGAAGATGTCGGACCAGATATGGTTGCTAATGTGGCTAAGATACACGAGAAGTTTTCGGATGCTGATTTATTGTATGCATGTCATGTGCTCGAGCATTTTCCGCTTAAGCCATCAACCTTTCAGCCAATTACTTGGCGTCAGGTATTAGAAAGTTGGCATGCTACTCTTAAGCCTGGTGGCGTTTTAAGAATTGCAGTGCCAGATATTGAGGCTGTGTGCAAGTATTATGTAGAGAGTGGAAATTTAGATATTTTGTATGCTTTCTTTTACGGTGGTCAAAAGTATGATTTTGATTTTCATTATCATTGCTGGAGTTTTGATACATTAAAAAGAGACTTGCTTGATGTTGGTTTTAAGTCTGTAGAAAGATACAATTGGAAAGACACTGAGCACTTTTACGTAGATGATTATAGCCAAGCATACTTGCCACACATGGATAAGATTAATGGCTCACTAATGAGTCTGAATGTAGAAGCGATTAAGTAGTGTATTACATAAAGGATTTATTAGAATCTGAAGAACTGATGGGTGTTAAGGAACTTTCCTTAGACACCTACTCAGATGACCGGGGTGAAATTTGGCCACTGTATTCTTCTAATAATGATTTTTTGCCTACTTTTGTAGATGATAAAATTACTGTGTCTCATAAAGGTATACTAAGAGGTTTGCACGGTGATTCTGAAATAGGCAAACTGATAACTTGTTTAGCAGGTAGTTTTCAATTGGTTGCTGTAGATTTAAGAAAAGATTCAAAATCATACGGCAAAAAACAAAGTTGGGTGCTTACTGAAAACAAGCCAATTTCAATTTATGTACCACCTGGATTTGTTAACGGTCACTTATGTTTAACCAATAAATGTATTTTTCACTATAAGTGGACAAAAAGCTACAACGGAGCCGAAAAACAGACTACAATAAGGTGGAATGATTCGAATTTAAACATTCAATGGCTAGAAGAAAATCCAACGCTATCTGAACGAGACTTAAATGGAATAAGTTCAGAAGGAATTTTTTTGTAAAATAATACTGATATAAGGAGCAAATATAATGAATATTAAATACCCTCTTGCCAAAGAGACAATCAACGAAGAAGATGTTAATGCTTTGTGTGATTGGCTTAAGAGTTACCCAAGACTAACTAAGGGCGAACTTACCCTTCAAGTTGAGAAGGATTGGGCAAATTACATCGGCACAGAATACGCCGTGTTTAATAACTCAGGCTCATCAGCAAATCTTTTAATGGTTGCGACTGCTGTAGAGTGTGGTTTAATTCCTAATAAAAAGATTGTTGTCCCTTCTGTTGGCTGGGTTACAACCATCTCACCTGCCATGCAGCTAGGTCTTGAGCCTATAATGTGTGGCGCAGATCCTGAAACATTTGGAATTGATTTAGATGAGCTTGAGGAGATTTGTGAACGAGAAAATCCCGACGCAGTTATTTTTGTGCAGGTTCTTGGTGTTCCTCACCATAAAGAAAGATTGTTGGCTCTCAAGGAAAAGTATGGCTTTTTGCTTCTTGAAGATGCATGTGCCGCACTTGGGGCATCATATGCAGACGGGACAATGGTTGGCACGATTGGCGATATGGCTTCATTTTCTTTCTACTTTGGACACCAGCTTTCAACAATTGAAGGTGGAATGGTAAACGTGAACGATAAGAAATTGTATGATATGCTTCTTATGCTTAGAAGTCACGGGTGGGCAAAGGATCTTGACCAAGAAACATATAGCAGTATGATGGATAAATACGGTATTGACGACTTCCACTCACCGTTTACCTTTTTCGTAGCAGGGTACAACCTTAGATCTACTGATTTACAAGCTTTTCTTGGCATTAGACAGATTAAAAAAGCAGAGTGGGCATCTACACAACGTAACAAAAATCATCTGCTCTACGCGGAAAAGCTGAAGGGTTACGTTGAGTTTCAAGACTGGGGTGAGAACAATCCAGTATCTATTTCATTTGGTGCGATTGCAGATAGCACAGAACACCGCCGTGAAATTGTAAATAGACTTGTTGAGAACGGCATTGAAACAAGAATTTATAGCGCTGGTAACCTTGGGCGTCATCCGTTTTGGACAGATTTGTATGAAGAATACAGAGAAGAACAAAGCGACAAAATTCACTCTAGAGGATTTTTTATTCCAAACTATCCAGAGTTAACTGAAGAAGAGATTGACTTTATTTGCAAGGTTGTAAAAGGCGAACTGTGAGAATATTAGTTATTGGTGAAAGCTGCACTGATGTTTATCAGTATGGGGACTGCACTCGTTTGTGTCCCGAGGCACCCGTGCCTGTATTTAAAGCAGCCTCCGATAAGACAACTAATCCTGGTATGGCAATGAATGTGTGGAGAAACATTAACTCGATAGCAGATTTTCGTTGCGACATTGAAACAAATGATAACTGGCAAGAGATTACCAAAACAAGGTGTGTTGATATTAGAACCAATTACATCATTGTAAGAATTGATAGTATGGATAATGATTACAAACATTGCAACGTTGATAAATTAGACTTATCACAATATGATGTTGTGGTCATATCTGACTACGACAAAGGTTTCTTAACAGAACAAGACATTCATCAAATTGGTTATGAAAGTAAAGTAACATTTTTGGATACAAAAAAGATTTTAGGTGATTGGTGTAATACAATATCATATATTAAAATTAATGAATTTGAGTATGAAAAAACAAAACACAAACTGAATGATAAGCTAAATGAAAAAATGATTATAACACTTGGACCGAATGGGGCTATGCACAAAGGTGTAATTTACCCTGTGCCAAAAGTTGAAATTAAAGATACATCTGGTGCTGGAGATACTTTTGTTGCTTCATTAGCAGCTACTTACGCTCAAACTGGCAACATTGAGGCATCGATTAAGCAAGCAAATAAAAACGCAACCATGGTTGTTCAACGAAAGGGTGTTTCTGTAGTATGAGTAAAATAGTTTGGA
>MDSZ01218739.1_pt1 | contig 10432 bp, 12 predicted proteins | sample 811201 | NCBI WGS metagenome assembly MDSZ01 (sample SAMN05326647, study PRJNA326480) | marine metagenome | isolation source: seawater | place: Indian Ocean: North | collected 2010
ATATATCTATTCTTCACAAAACCTTCTCTATATTCAACACCCAATGTACGAGCCATTTGCAAAGCGGCATATCTACCAGAATCTGGAACTGGAATTACGGCATCAATATCGTGATTAGGAAATTGTTCCATGATTCTTTGTGCCAAACGTTCTCCCTGATTTAATCTTGATTGGTATACAGAAATACCGTCTATTGTTGAGTCTGGTCTAGCAAAATACACGTGTTCGAATATACATGGTGTTAGGTTAATATTGTTGGCACATTGTTTTGTAAATAATTGGCCAGACGAAGTTATGAATACAGCTTCTCCAGGATTGACATCTCTTTCTACTTCAAAACCTAAAGCGCTTATTGCAACGGATTCGCTAGCAACGATCCACTCTTTTTGACCATCAATTTCACGAGAACCAAAGATTAGTGGCCTGATACCATTAGGATCTCTAAATGCTAGAATGCCATAACCTGAAATTAACGAGACACAAGCATAACCGCCTGTAATTTGTGATTGCAAAGCCGAAACTGCATCAAACATTGTGTTTACATCAATATGTGATTCTCCATTTATCTGTAGATTCGGAGTACGTGTATGCAATTCCATCGCAAGTAGATTTAGCAATAACTCTGAATCGCTAGTAGTATTTACATGCCTCCTGTGAACACTAGTAAGTAAATTTGCGATTTCTTCAGCATTAGTTAGATTTCCATTATGGGCTAAAGAAATTCCGAAAGGGTAGTTGACATAGAATGGTTGCGCTTCAGCTGCAGAAGAAGAGCCTGCAGTAGGATATCTAACGTGACCAATTCCAATCGATCCCAACAAATTAGTCATGTGCCTTTTATGAAATACATCCTTAACCAAACCGTTCGATTTTCTTAAATGGTATCTACCTTGATGTTCAGTCATCATTCCAGCAGCATCTTGGCCCCTATGTTGCAACACAGTAAGGCCATCATACAGTAATTGATTGATGTGGCACCCACGTCTTCCAACGAGACCGATTATACCGCACATTTGTCTCGCCCAGTTGATTCGATTCGCGGGGGCTTTACAGGCCTTTCTAAAATATTGTACAAATTTCAGGGACGATGGGTCTTCTTTGACCAACTATATTTTCGAATCCTAGAAGTGACTCCATATCCACATGATGCACACTGGCTCTTCTGCTTATGGTAAGCATTTCTACCACATCTACGACATCGTATATGTGTGGTTTTCTGGCGCTTACCCATGGACGGTGTACCTTTGGACATGAAATCACCTGACGGCTCGGCCACCGGCCCTCCCTTTATGAAATCAACGGAAAAGCAATTTTACTCTTCTTCAATAAAAAGTAGCCTTCTTGGACGCCCAGTAATTGCTGCAAACGTTGCACCTATAGCCACTATACTAGCAAGTAACATCGCTGTAGAAATTACAAGCAGGTGAACAATGTTTGAAAGTGCCTGGGCTCTCAATGAGCCATTTGCTTCTAACAATAGATCATCGTAAGAAATTAGAGCCCAAGATATCAACATTCCAATAAAGATTGCAAAAGCCATGCCTACAAATGGTGCTGCGGGCTTGTGCCTTGAATCAGCATAGAAAAACAAATTTCCTAGTAACAGAGCGCCAAATACCACATAACTTGTTAACATCGCATTACCAAATCTCTTGAATGTTTCACCCTCGAAATCTGTCCCTAATGAGAGATTTATTGAACATAAAACAAGAATCGGAAGGATTCCAGCTAATACTAGAAGTTTCCATGAAGAATTTGACTTCCTCATTCATCATCACCTCCTATATGGTTCTCTGACAGTTCAACCAATTGTTTCAATTCATCATCAGTAGGTGGTTCGGTAGATTTAGGATCTGGTAATGATCGCTCATAAGACCAAATAACTATTGCAAATGCACCAATTGCAACAATTGCCCCGATAGTTGTTCCAACAATATCTGCTACTGACATCCATAAATGGCCCCTGAACTCTTCAGATGAAGTATGAGCGCCATCAAATAGCATTGCAAACAATACAAATCCAGAAAACATCACAGACAAAATTGCTAACCTCGTAGCTTCTGGACCTCTATCACTTCCATAGCCAACTAAACCGATAGATGCTATTGAAGTGAGTGATGTGGAGAATAACAAGAATGTAGGTAAGAAAACTAACCAATATGGATTTACTTGGCCGCGCCAGATCGGTGTAAAATCAGCCCACCAATGCATCATTGCAAATATGCCAAGTGAAACAAACATTGCTACAAAACCACTCCACCTAGCCGTTTCATCTAGGCGACCAACTGGGACATTTCCACCAAAAATCATCCCATAAATCCCATAAATTAACAACAAGGAGGGCCCAAGTATAGTCAATAACAAATGCCCTCCTGCTGATGAATCAGATTCTGGAACTGTCCAAGGAGATACCATGACAAGTACCAGACCTATAAGCGACAATATTATCCCAAAAGGACGATTCTTTCCTGAAACATATATGCCACCGCCAAGTGGAATCAAACAAAGAGGTAACCAAAACCAAAATGTTGCATCTTGGAACCAATCCATAGTATACACGCTTACCATTCGATTTATCAACATGACCACTATATCTTTGCGCAGTGGCCCATTTCTAGTGTATGAGGCATCCGGCACCACTAAATAGGGGCCGAATGTGGCCCGAATGCTCAAGGTGAGACCATGGTCAAAATGCCACGTCAAGTCAAACGCTACAGTCCAAGTGCTGGTAAGCATACTATGCATACTGTAGAGCGTGTGAAAAAGAAGCGCGCTAGTGAATTAAAATGGGGTCAGCGCCGTTTCCGTCGTGTAATGGCAGGATATCGCGGTTTCCCTAGACCAAAACCTGATGGACGTGAAAAGCCAACTAAGAGAGTAAATATTCTATTCAGATGCACAGAAACTGGAAAGGCGCATTACGCACCTTGCCAGCGTGCCAAGAAATTTGAATTGGTTGACAACTGAGGTGGAATTGATGACTAGTAAATTTCTGAAAGTATCATGCCGTGATTGCTCAAATGAGAGCATAATTTTTTCCCGCGCAACTACAACTATTGCTTGCAGTGTATGTGGCGCTACCCTTACTAACCCAGCTGGTGGAAGAGCACAGTTGGTTGGATGCAGTGTCATCGAAACTCTTGAGTGAATGGAGGTCAGACCTCCATGACGGAAAATTATCTCGAAGATGGGCCTCAAGAAGGGGAACTCGTTGTTTGTACTGCGAGAGAAGTAAAACAAAATGGCGCATATGTCGATCTTGATGAATTCCCAGGCATTGAAGGATTCATATTCATTGGAGAAGTTGCAAGTGGATGGATCAAGAATATTCGTGCCTTCGTAAGACCTGGTCAGAGAATGATATGTAAAGTAATGAGAGAGAGGAAAGATGGTAAATCTCTAGAACTTTCTCTTAAGTCGGTTAGTGAAGAAAGAAAGAGAGACCGCCTACAACAATGGAAGAATGAAGAAAGGGCAAAGCAACTTCTAAAGGTAATTGGTGAACAAGTTAGTTGGTCTGAAAATGAAATTTCAGAAACTCAAACTGAGTTAATTGAATCATATGGCACATTATATGGTGCATTTGAAGAAGCCGCACAAACACCTGAATCACTTACTGAACTCGGATTTGAAGGTAAATGGTTAGATATCTTTATCGAGACTGCAGTGAAAAATATAATTCCTGATTTTGTCGAATTAAGAGGCAATTTCACAATTAATGTTGAACACCAAGATGGTATAGAAGTAATAAGAAAGGCTTTGATTGCTGCAGAAGAATTTAGTGATCCTGAAGCTGAGATAACAATTACTTGCCATTATGATGGGGCACCATCATACAGGATTGACTTAAGGGCTCCAGACTTCAAATCAGCAGAAAAAGCATGGAACGATGCCACAAATGCTTGCATCGAAATAATCAATGAGTCAGGGGGCTCTGCTCAATCGCAGAGGGACTGATATGGCACGCCAGCAAATGCAGAAATGCACCGAATGTGGAGAATATTGCCTTTCGACTAAATGTCCAAAATGTGGAGGGGTTGCTAAAGCAGCAGCGCCGATTAAATGGTCTCCAGACGATAAGAGGGCACATCTTAGAAGAAAGCTAGACGGTGTAGAAGAACCCGGATGGGCAGAATCACTCCCAACATTGCCTTCAAAGAATTCAGAATGATGCCAACTATTATACCGCGTCAAGAAACGCTCGGTGTTTCATGGGTGTACTCATCGAGTGGTTTTCACAGCCCTCGACTAATGGATGTAAACTTCTCGTTGCCATGCCAGGAGTAGGAGATGTTGGCAAATTAGCAATAGATGCTGTCAATGAGGAATTAGATGCTGAACCGATAGCTAGGATTATCCACCCTAGTTTACCCCCTTTAGCGAAACTTGACAATGATGGTTTGTTATCCCCACCCCACATACTCTTATCTAGAATCGAGGTAGATGACATGCAGATATTCACATTGACAGGAGATGCACAGCCAATGACTCCAGAAGGACAGCATCAAATGGCCGTAGAAGTACTTCAAATGTTCAAGGGTGGCGAAGTATTAGTTCTTGCAGGAATGGCAACTAATGCTGAAAGAAAGGAAGTTTTCACTGTATGTAGCGAATCAGAGCACAGAGTCACATTGGAAAGTAGAGGTGTAGATGTTAGAAGAGACGAACCAAAGGCAGGTGTTATTGGAATGGCTGCATTAATTACTGCACTTGGGCCGGCTATAGGAGTAAAAACATCTTGCACAATTGCAACTACTGTAGGAAATAGCGCAGATCCAATTGCTGCACAACTATTGCTTGAAACCATTAGGAAATGGTGGAGCCTACCATTACCAGTTCCAATAGATGCAACATCTAGACTTGCAGAGAAGTTGAAAGAAATGTACCCTGAAAAACCAGAAGATTTGGTTTCAGAACTTACTGAAAATCCAAATTCAATCTATATGTGATTAACCACCTGAACTTACAATTGTTATATCCAGATTTACATCTGAGTTGATTTTTGTTAAATGGGGAAGTACCACATCTTCATGGCTTACAATTACAGTCGAGGGATGAATACCTACTTTTTGTAAAGCTTCTTTCACTGTAGAACCCTCTGCTAATTCAATAGTATGATCGTGCCCATGGCCTTTCAATGTAATCTTCATTGATACATCCGAAGATAATCACGCTTATGATGGTCTTGCTAGTGGAAGGCTTGCTAGCCGAGATCGCATAGCCCGGTATTGCGGTGGATTCGAAATCCACTGTCCCTTGGACACGGGAGTTCAAATCTCCCTCTCGGCGCTTAAACTAGTTTCCAGATTGACGCTCTATAGAGGAATAATCGATTTCTCTGTCATCTTTTACCCCTGGTTTCACGATCCCAACGAATAGTGCCCAAGCAAGAGCAGGCATACAACATAGAAGAACTGTATAAACCGGATGTTTCTCGAACCATACATCAATTGCTTCTTTTATCTCCAAAGCTTCTGATTCCGACTTACCTTTGTAAGGAAGATTGACTAATGTAGTTTGAAGTAAAATCATTAAAAATCCAAGGATAAGCGATAAGCAAAGAAACAATATATCTGCGAAAGTGAACGTATCAAACAGTTTTATTCCTCCTTCTTCTTAAGTAATTCAAGGAGCGTAAATACTCCAATTCCTGCAGCTGCCCCTGCTAAACCGCCAATTAATGCTGAATTAAACACCTCATCGGTTCCTTTAGCAAGTGAAGATTCTCTAAGTTTCTTCAATTGATAGGCTATAACTTGTTGAGATTTCCCTAATGCATCAGCTATTTCTTTCTGATTCCATCCAATCGCTCTAAGTTTGATCAGTTCGGCTATCTCGATGGGAGTTAGGGCCATATACACCCGTAGACGCACAGGTATATAATTTGTATTATACAAAATCTAGCGGTTAAATACAAAATTTAGCGGTGAATTACAAACCATCCCAAATAGTGAATCATTATTCATTCAATCTTGAAATTACATACATTGAGCTGTTTTTTTCTAAGTTTGCCTTGATATCTATCGCCCATGCATCCAATGAGACATTCAATATTGCAACTTCATCTCCTTGCTCTAGAGTATTGTATATACTAGGCCAAGCATTATCCCAACCTTCTACAGAAATACGGCCAGATTTGTCTAGAAGCACTAATCCCTTCCTAGACCAAGGTTTCCCATTCTTACCTATTCCTGATTTATGTGTCGAGTATGCGACCCTGCCTGCAATATTCCAACGTGACTTGAAATCTAACATTCCAATATCTCCCTCTTCAGGAGAATCAGCTTTTACAATCCTAGCGTAAGGGTCAACTTTGAATTGGATCTCCCCTTTCCAATTTGTAGAAGGGACAACGTCAACTAATCTCAATTTATCTCCTTTATTCAGATCTAGTGGATATGTTTTGTTTCCATCAACTTCACTAGCTGCAATCTTTACAAATCCGTAACCTTCCTTAGTTTCAACTAGAAGATTTGGTGGTTTATCTGGAACATTAGTAACGCTGAATGCTTCGGCAAAAATGCTCATTCGTGGATTGATTTCCCCCAAAGGTGTCAGATCATACACTTTAATTCCACCAGGCGGTTGATGTTGGCCACCATCTGGTAAATCATCATCCCCATTTCCATTTGGACAAAGATTGTACCAATCGCAAGTATCGCATCTCGAATCTTCCGGATTTTCAACCTTCACTCCACCTTCATCATAACCTCGTAATGGCCTAGGAATTGGTGGACAATCTTCCATGCCAACATCGATTTCCTTAATTTCCTTCCACAAATCCTTCAATTTATTTTCTAATTCCAATAATTGAGTGCCAGAGGGTATAGTTACTTCCTTTTGAACTCCAACACCCAAATACCATATTTCGAGAGAATTCGGTATTTCTCCATTATGAGTTATTGACCAGAGCATTGCATAAATACGCAATTGTTCCACATAATTTCCAGATCTATCTCCTCCTCCACGACTTGCTTTTAAATCTACTATCTTTACTCTGCCGCCGTTTCTATAGACTAAATCATATTCTCCTTGGAACCAATGATCGGGATGGATGACATTCATAGAAAATTGTTCGGCATCTGGATCTACAAACCATGGTCTTGCTATTTCCCAAGCCTCCAATAATGTACACTCACCCTCAGATGCTAGTGGGTGTCTTTGAATATTTTCAGTTCTACCATCGGGTGCTGGAATCGATGGCCTGTATCCATTTCTCCACGCAGACAATTCACTTTCCCCAATGCAATTCTTACAATTAATAACTTCTTGTAAATGCATTTGTAGAGCTGAAATACACATATTTTTGTAATCATCAACGGAATAATCAAGCCAATTACCAGCCTTACGAATGTTATTTTGCCATTCATTTTTCATTTCCTCATAGATTATCGGCCAGTGTTTAGAAACTCGTTCTATAGACCATTTTTCAAAATCATTTTCAATTTCATTCTCATAGAGTGGTAGAAGATCATCTGCTCCATTTTTCAAAACATCATGCGGTGCATTTCCTATTACAATTCCTGGAGATTCCATAAGAACCCTACAAACAGTTTCTTCTACAGCTCTGCCAAGAAAAAGTGGAGGTGTTTGAGGGAATTTTAATCTCTGTTTATTTTGATACCACCACATCCTAGGACAGTCTTCCCATGTGTTGTATTGTGATGCAGATAATCGATTATATGGTCCAACTTGGTCGTTGGAAGAATCTGCGAGCCTTACTGGCATGACTAATACTTCCAAATTCCCTTCCTATTCAATTCTTCGATTTGATTTCGACACGAGTCTGCCTAGGATCTATTCTTAACTGTACCAAACCTTCTCTCCAACCTAACTCAGCCGCTGAAATTCCTATTTCCATACCTGTTCTTATTGAAAGCATTGTTCCATTTATTGCTGAACCAAATGCTACAACCTCAGCTACTTTCTCTCCATCCCAAATATGAAACGACATCATTGACCATGGCCTTCCATCTGATCTTGTACCATTTCTCTTGGAACAAGAAACTACAGTACCTTGCACATTTGCTTTAGTACGTAACATTCCCATTCTAGTCAAATTAGTATCTGAATTTTTCACAATATTACTTTGCGAATCAAGATAGAGTCTTGGTTGGCCTCTCCACACCCCTGGTAATGCACCTTCAATAATCACTTCACCATCTTCTGAATCGTGCATTGAAGGGTATGCTCCAGGTTGGCTTTCTTCAATTGTAACCATTTTTTCACCCGCTTGGATCATTGCACCTAACACTGGTTCACCGTAGTGATTAGGCAACGGACCCCAAGATCCTTGCATTATGCCTTTGACATTTACTCGTGAAGGAATAGATGAAAGAGGATGGTAGGGCATAGAAATATTTGGTTTCTGATAAGATAAATTTTCTAATGAACACCAATAACAACCTGCAGACAAACCATCACAAGTTTCCTTTATTGGGAAATGATTATCTTTAGGCCAACTTTTCATTTTGTCATAAATTGACTTATAATAATCTGTATCGTTCTTATCAATTTCTACTTTTTTCCTTAATCCATTAGTCAAATACCAACCTTCCAAGCCATCACATTTTTGACTATGTGTCTCATTCCAAAGCCATGCATAGAAATTTAATTGATCAGGTAGAGAGGTTGCAAATTTACCTTCACCATCTCCCATCTTTATATCGATAATTCTAATTCTCCCATCCCAACGATGAACAAGATCGCATTCACCTGCTGCCCATTTATCTGGATGATACATTCTTTGAGGCTGGGGATTTCTTGGATCCTTTACCCAAGGTCTTGCTATTTCCCATGCATCACTCCAAGTAAGTATATCTTTACTAAATGAATAAGGCTCATTCTTCCAATTTATCATTTGATTAACTTTGTCTGGCTGAGCAAAATAAGGAGGTGTGTCCCAGCAAGGAGATGGAATCTCAAAATCAACTACTCCTCCACCTGCTTTATAGCACGACTCAACTTCTTCAAATTGTAATTCCAATCCATTAATTAGCATTGATTTTATTGATTCCATTGTGAACGTTTCGTCCCAACAACCCTCGGACCAAAGTGAATCTTCAAATTCTTGCTTTCCATTTTCAAATACTTCTATAGCTTTCGATTCAACTTTAGCAAATATCCAATCACGAAGATCTTGTAATGTGTCAACATGAGGGGCCCTCTCCATAAGGAGTGAACAAAAACCATCTTCCAAATGAATACCCATAACTTGACGAGGTTTTAATGGACCTCTTAATCCAATTCTGTAATTTAGAAACCACTGCTTTGGACACCGATTGTAAGTAGTAAGAGAGGATGCCGACAACCTACCTCTTGCTCTTCCGATAGATTGAGCTTCAGGAGGTTTTTGCACTGGCATTTTTTCACCTCAAGTGTCGAAAGAATAGAAATCTCCCTTTGTTCTTTGTTCCCTATCCTTACGGCTAGATGATTTGTTTATGCGAGGTCGTTTTGAATCATGATCTCTTCTAAATGTCACATTAACTCCCTTCAAAAATCGGTTCATTCCTTCTCTTAATCGGAAAGGACCTTCTGCCATTCCATTAACTCCTCCTTGGCCTTCGAAAACTAGTAATGAATTTGAAACAATATCTATGAAGTACACATCGTGGTCGATAACAAACGCTGCCTTTTCATTTGATTCCATTGTTCTTCGTATGGCTTTGGCTGCTTCCATTCTTGCATTCGCATCTAAATGAGCACTTGGTTCATCTAACAAATATAAATCTGCATCACGTCCAAGACATATTGCTATAGATACTGCTTGAGCTTCTCCTCCAGATAGAGTATTTACGTCCTTTGTTAATAATTCATCAACTCCAAGAGCTTTTATCACATTTACATTATATTCGCCACTCCTCCAAATTGATCCTAATTCAGAGTCAAGCCATGTTTGTACTGTACAGTCCATATCAGTCTCAATGTGTTGTGGTTTGTAAGAAATCGAAGCGTCGGCAGTAACCCAACCTCCATCATATTCATGTTCACCTGCTAATATCTTGACCATAGTTGATTTTCCAGTACCATTGGGACCAACTACACCTACTACTTCGGATTGGTGTACCTTTCCTTCACCTGTCATCAACTTGAAATCACCTAGTGTTTTCTCAATATTACCCCATTCTACAACTGGATTACCAATCTCGTGCAATCTATCTGTATGATTTTGAAAGACTATGGGTTTGTCTCTTATCCTAACATTTTGTTCAACCAGGAAGCCATCTAAATAAGCATTAATTGCAGTTCTAGTATTCCGAGCGGGTGTGAAAATTCCGAAAGCACCCTTCTTACCATATACGATATGAACTAGATCAGCTAATACATCTAAAACTGCTAAATCGTGCTCAATGACGATTACGCGAGCCGTTTCAGCAAGTTCTTGAATTATCCTTACAATCCTCATTCGTTCGTGTATATCTAGATAAGA
>MDSZ01253546.1_pt1 | contig 10432 bp, 11 predicted proteins | sample 811201 | NCBI WGS metagenome assembly MDSZ01 (sample SAMN05326647, study PRJNA326480) | marine metagenome | isolation source: seawater | place: Indian Ocean: North | collected 2010
CTCGCATCTACTACATTGAAACTATTATCTATTTTAGTAAGATGTGTATCATGATTGTCTAAGCGTGTTTCATGTGCGTTGAAACTCGCATCTACTACATTGAAACTATTATCTATTTTAGTAAGATGTGTATCATGATTGTCTAAGCGTGTTTCATGTGAATTTAAACTTGCGTCTACATATGAAAATTTGGTAGCTACATTACTATTATTAACTCTTAATGTGTTAATATCCACAGTATTAAATAAAGCATTATTACCGGTTAAATAATCAGAAATAGTAAGTTTATTAAATTCCACATCACTTGTGGTAGCTACCTCTTGACCTATTGATATTACTCCCGTAGAACTACTAAATGTAACTCCCGTACCACCAGAAAATTGTTGTCTTGTTTCAGAAGCTGTGGGTCCACTATAACTTATCACACCAGTATTGCTATTATATGTCATTGAACCATCTCCTCCGGTATCAACTAAGCTAATAGCGTTTCTTGCTCTTTGATCTGTATAATATAAATTAGTTAATCCTTCTGAAAGAGAATCAGTAGTGTGATTTGATAATGATGATACTGTACCGGTTACATTACCGCTAACATCTCCAGTTACCGGACCCACTACATTACCTGAAAAATCACCAATAAATGAACCTCTTAAATTATATATGCCTCCTACACCGCTTAAGTCAACTGTACTTCCTGTTCCAACCACAGCATAATCATTATGAATGGCAACTGAAAATCCAAAATAACTATTACCACTTGGATCATCGGATGTAAGTTTTGCTTCTTGTACCCATTCATTATTTTTTTTTGTAAATATATATGCTGCTCCTGTTTCTCCTACTATTGATTGGTCTGACATATTTTATATATAATAAGTATATAAAATACAAATATATCATACTAATTAAATTTCTAATATAGATTTCATATTGTCTTTAAAGAAATCTTTTTTAATTTTTCTTAAGCGCTTTCTTCTTTTTTTTCTTGATTTTAATTTAATTTTTGATTTTTGTTTTTTTTCTTTTTTTTGTTTGATTTTATTTGTAACTCTTTTATTATACTTTCTTTTATTAATTAAGTCATATTTGTTTAATTGTCCTTTTACAAATGTTGTTATTTTTGATGGGGTTCTTTCTCTTGCATAATCAATTATCTCGCCATTTAAATATAGCCTTATTGTTGGATATCCAGACACATTAATTTCTGGATCGTTTTTAAACATTTGTTCTTCTATCAAAACAAGATGCATATTTTGCTTTAATTTTTTGATTTTTTTTAACTTGTTTACTAATTGAGACCAATTTCTTTTTAATTCTTTGCAATGAGGGCACCAGTTAGCAATATATGCAACAAGCATTAAACTATAATCGCTTGAAATTTTTTCTTTAAATAATCCATAATTGCCGTAGTTGACGTCAAAAACTTTTACCCTTTTGTTGGAATTTTTAACTGATTTTCTTTTATCTTTATTTAAATTATTTTTTTTGTTGTGACGAGTAGTATTTTTAAAACTTGTCATATATATAATACTTACATAATTTTGTTTGCCATAATTTTGTTTGTCATAATTTTGTTTGCCATAATTTTGTTTGCCATAAATTTATTTGCTATAATTATTATATTTTGCCCTAAATTTATTTATACAATTATATTATATGTTACTATCCAAATCAAAAACAGAAATATATAATATATTGAAATCTCATCTTCCAAATAATATAAATAAGCAAAAAACACATGGTGAAGTTTTCACACCTATTGACATTGTTGAAACGCACTTAAATCAAGTTCCAAAAAGTGTTTGGTCAAATCCGGATCTTAAAATATTAGAACCTGCCAATGGTGTTGGCAATTATCCAGTAATAGCATATTATAAATTAATGGACGGTCTTAAAACTAAGATACCAAACAAGGTGGCGCGATCTAAACATATTATCACTAAAATTCTTTACATGTGTGAATTAGATAAGTCAAATGTAACAGTATCTAAAAAAATCTTCGGAGAAAATGCAAATATTGTACAGTGTGATTTTATAAATGAACGAAATAAATGGGAAAGCAAATTCAATGTAAATGGCTTTGATATTATTATGGGTAACCCACCTTTTCAAAGTGTTAGTGTTAGAAACGAAGAAAACAGAGTAGGTGCAAAAGGCATAGGCAATCAACTTTGGCCAAAGTTTGTAGATGTTGGTCTTCAGCTTTTAAATAAAAACGGTTATTTAGTTTTTTTACATCCACCCCAGTGGAGACGTCCTGAAAAGAAATTATATAAAGAAATGATTGCAAACCAGCTTATATTTTTGCAAATTTTCTCAAAGAAAACATCAAAAGAAGTGTTTGGTGTTCAATCCAGATTCGATATTTATGTGTTGCAAAATAAACCTTATACCACAAAAACGGTTATTATTGACCAAAACTTAAAAAAACACACTATCAATTTATCTAAATGGCCATTTATTCCAAATTACTTATTTGACGTATTTTCAAAAATTCTTCTATTTAGTGAAAATGAAAAAAAAACAAAAGGGTTGGAGGTTTTATTTGATAGTAAAAATCATACACAACATTTAAACACCAAAAAAGACAACCGTGGGGCAAATGTATCGCCAAAAAAAACAAAGAAATATAATATACCCGTTGTTCACAGTATGACGAAAAAAGGATTAGGATTTGTTTATACAAAAACTCATTTAAGTGAAAATAATAAGAAGGGTAAGGTAATACTTAATTTCAATGAAAAGCTATATCCATATAATGATTATAAGGGCGAGTATGGTATGAGTCAGATATCTTTTGGTTTAAAAATTAAAAATAAATCACATGGCGATAAGTTGATAAGGGGATTAAACAGTGAATGTTTTAGTGAGGTCATCAAAGCAACAAAGTGGGGAGCTTTTCAGACGGACTATCGCATGTTTCCATATATTAAACGCGACTTTTTTAAGATGAAACTTTTTAAATCGGGTGCACGCACTTTAAAAAAGGTCCCACGTAAAGAAAATAAAAAGACTCGAAAAACTAAACATCGATTAAAAAAGTAAATTAAAATCAATAACAAATTATTTTTATCATAATAGTATATATCATATGAATTTAAAAAAACTTAATTTAAACAAGGTAGATTTAAGTAAAATTAAACTAAAAAAAATTAATGTTGCGAATTTATTAACAATGCAAAACTTAAAAATAGCATGCATATTACTTGTGTTTGTGTTTGGTATTGTTTTTATTGTAAACAACCATTATTCAAAAAAAAGTATTGAAACTATGGAAAATATGGGAGAATTATCCAATAAAGACAAAATTGCTGCTTTTAATGAATTATGTCCTAATATATTAATCCGCAAGGGAAAACAGTTGCATTTATTAAATACAAGAAAAGCGCAAATTCCCGGAGTAAATCCTATTAAATTTGATAATTTAGAAGAATATGCAGAATTTGTTCAATATCAAAAAAAAATGAAAGTAAAATGCCCAATATTGTATTACCAAGAAACATATAACACACAAAATAGCAAAGGATTGCGGTTATTAAACGACCCTCTTAACCCAAATGGTGGACTTGATAGTAACATGGATATTCCCAAAGTTGAACCTGTAATGAGAACCGCCCCTATGGTTGAGCTAACTGATGCTCATAATGAAAACCCACCATTTAATAAAAATAATTTTTCAGGATTTGATGATCAAGATCAGTACATTGGTGTAAATACTGAATTAGATAAAATCCGCGATAAAGGCGAAAAAAGTGCTAATCCAATGGCTCCAAATTGGGGAGGTCATGCATACACACAAGAAAAAATAGATGATGGAACATATGAAAAAAGAACACGCGACCCATTAAAAGAAAACAAATTTAACCCAAACTTTGTAGATGAATATTAATTGTATGCGAATATTAATTGTAATTGAATATTAAATTTTAAAAAATAATTAAAATTTAATTATAAAATAGTTTTATTGTCGGTATATATTCTTGTCACTATATACTTTGCTTATGCATTAAGGACGGTGTTTTCCTCACTGGACTCATCGACAGTAGGGAGAGGAGCATTGGTGGATGGTGCACCACCATCTTCGCGTCTCATAAACATCTTAACACACTCCCAAACTTTAGCGGATTCTTCCATATTGAAAGCTCCGCGGCGCTGGGCCAAATTCAAAAACCCAACCATAACATTAAGGGCTACATTCTCATTAGATACATCGACTTCGGTAAGTCTAACTTCTTGTTGTGCTGGTGCTTGCTGCTGCTGTGCTTGTTCAGACTGCATAATTATAAATATATTATATTGGTTTTATTTAAGTTGTATTTTTTATAATTAATATATTTTAAATTTTCTAACAATTATATATCTATATGTCTGATAATACATACGTTTATTCGCAAAATAGCACAATGGATAAAACATTAAATATTGTAGAACAATCAAAGAATTTTGCGGTTGAAAAAATAAAGCAACCAGTTTTTGAAGCGCTTTCCATATTTTTTATGACATTTTTATGGGTTTTTGGAACATTATTTTGTAGTCGTGTAACAATTACAGTATTTGGTTATTATTATAAATTAGTTAAAGGTATACCTATTTTAAATAATTTATTAGTAACAATTATATTAAATTTGATATTTATTAGTTTATTTTTGTATGTTTTTGAAAGAAATATTTTTTACCCAGTTGTTAAATTTTTAAGAAATGAACAACAAACTTATATCAGTGATTATGGTATTTTAACTTCCGCCACAATTGGTATTACTCTTGGTATGAATATACCCCAATTAAGTAAAAAACTTAGAAAGTTAGTTAAAATTTTCCATTACTACCAAGTTTAATTAATACAAAGTTTAATTAATATAGATTTGAATATGCACAAGTCTATAGTATTGTGCATCTATTACTTTTCTTTTTACACAATTTAACCCACTCTTTAATTGTGTAATTATTTGACATGGATGAATTGCAACGACTACATATAGGTTTTAGATTCTTTAAATCTAATGTACCACCTTTTGATTCAGGTTTATCATGTCCTACCTGATAATTAAAAACATTTATTTTATTTTTACACCATTTTACATAACATTTATGCTCAAAACATTTTCCGAAATTTTGTATCCATACTTGTTCTCTGACTGCTTTTGGTATTGTTTTTTTTTCATATTTTTTTGGAGATCTTGATGAACTTCTCTTTCTTTTTGGCGAAGGTGGGATAGGAGGAGGACTCTTTTTTGCTTTCTTTGTTTCTTTTTTGCTATTGCTATCTTTTTTACTATTGCTATCTTTTTTACTATTGCTATCTTTTTTATTGGATTTTTTGCTATTGCTATCTTTCTTATTGGATTTTTTTGTTGACATTATAATAATTTAAATTAGTAGCTTTATATTACTAATTTAAATTTACTAACAGATAGGCAATTCTATTAATTACTTATTTTATTTAATATCCTTATTTAAAAGGATTTTTGGTAGAATTAAAAACCTATCACTTGTTTCTTTAATTTTATCAAATATATTTTCTAATCCTTCAGATGTTATTAAGAAAATAGCAGCTGTAAATATTATTCTTTTATGTATTCTTTTATCATATCTGTTCTTTGAAAACGGATTAAACAAGTATATTAATAAACACGCTACAAATAACTTATAAAAAAATGTAATTTCTTCTAAATACTCATATGCGTTTTCTGATATTCTTGTGAGTGCCAAAAAATAAACACCATACCACGAATAAGCAAAAATATAAAAGATTGTTAAATAAACTTCTCGTTTTTTTATGATTTTTATAAATTTATTTAATAATGTCTTAAATGTAGTCATCCCTGCTATAAATTACTTAGATTTTCTTATTTTGAAACTTTTTATAAATATCCAAAGTCCTTGCACTTGCATCTGTTGCATCTATAAATTTCGGCATCCAAAAATATGGTATCATATTTCCACCACGAGGAAAATATTCATTGAATATTTCTCTATAGTAAAGTTGCTCTAATGTCATTGGGATATTTTTATTAATATTGCCAGTTTTTTTTGAAAGTAAAATATTTGTTGCCACTTTTTTTTCAAAAGGAGTAGTATTGTTAACTAAATCTTCACCATAAATATTATCCATTACATGATCTTGTATAATCTCAAACCATGATTTTGTTGCCTTACTAACGCCGTCACTAAATGCTTCTTTCTTTCTCCATAGAACTTCATCTGGTAAATATTTCATTCCAGCATTATTGCCTTCTTCTATAACACAATCAAAACTTTTTCTTAGAAGCCATTTTTCAATATTTTGATGAGCTATATTATCTTCATGATCGTTATTATTGTTATGATTTCTCAAAGCAGAAGGTATAGATAGATAACTTCTAACAAAGTCTTTATCCAAAAAAGGTGTCCTCGCCTCCAATCCATTATTCGCAATACTTCTGTCTGAGCGCAATACATCATAAAAATGTATATCTTTTAAAAGACGCTTACATTCTCTGTCAAAATCATAATCACTTGGTGCCGCATGAAAATACATATAACCACCCGTAAGCTCATCACTACCATCGCCATTAAAAATTACCTTACTATCACTATTTGTTCTTATATAACTACTGATTGCATAATTACCAACACTCGCTCGCACTGTAGTAGTATCATAACTTTCTATCTGATAAATAACTTGTGGTATCAAAGACAAAAAATCCTTTTCAGTTACAGTTATACTATGGTGTTTAGTACCCAAAAAATCAGCAACCATTTGCGCTTTTTCCAAATCCTCGCTTCCCTCCAATCCAATACTCCATGTATGAAGATCACCATCGTAATAATTTTTAACAAGAGATGCAATTAAACTGCTATCCAGGCCTCCCGAAAGTAAACAGCAAATTGGTCGGTCAGTGTTGTCGATTCTTTTTTTTACAGCAGCAGTTAATTTATCTCTTATCAATTTAGTCGCGGTGTCAATGTTATATAGTTTAGGATCAATATCAACCTTAATTCCTGTGAATTTCACATTCATCATACTTGAAACAAATCTTCCATGTCTATTCAATATAAACTTTGAATAGCATCCAGGTGTATGTTGCTCAACTAAATAATTATCTGATTTATTTGGCATGTAATTAAATTGTTTGGCTTGTGATGCAAAAGAAATTGACTTGTCGCCCGAATTATTAGTGTGAAAACAAGTATATAGTGGTCTGATTCCAAATAAATCTCTCGCCACATATACTTCTTCTGTATTTTCATCATATAAAACAAATGCAAATACTCCATCAAGCATTTGTAGGGTTTCGTGAATACCAAAAAGTTTATATAGGTGAATAATAACTTCGCAATCAGAATCTGTAGTTTGTTTTTCTTCCCCAATTATCTTATACAGGTTTTTCCAGTTATAAATTTCACCATTGCATATTAAATGAACATTATTAATAGAAAAAGGTTGATTCGATTTTTCGAAATTTTCACCTGTTCCATTTATGGCAAGTCTGTGAAATGCCATAAATACATTATTATTTATATGACCACAGCAACTAAACTCTGGACCACGAGATGAACCTTTATAGAAATTCTGACGTATAATTTCTTTATCATAAAAGTTATTTAATATGCTATAAATATTACACATTTAAATAAATTTAGTAGTTATTTTTTAAATATTTTATATTATATATAATAAATGCTACCTTCATTACATGATGTATATTTTTGTCAAATGGATCGAACCGAAGAATTAAGTAATAGGATGTACGATAGAAATAAGCCAAGTCAACAATTGCAAACTTCTTATTTTTACAGGCCCGCATCGACTCGTTTTGTTAAATTTCCTATGTTTGATGAACGCAAAGAAGCCACCGTTAATAAAGCAATTATGACAGAATACGACGTAAGTGCAATATTTAATCCCGGAACATCGGCGCCATATGTTGGTTATTCAAAAAATGTTGACGTTGAAAATAGTTTATTTAATATAAACTTTCCTATGCAAAAAGCAGCACAGGCACATCACATACCAAGCAGTAGAAGTGATATGTATGAAAAAGAACCAGAATTAGAAATAAATAAATTTAAATCAGAAAGACCTTATTTAGATGCTCAAGAAAAATTTAGTTTATGTAATCCTAATCAGGAAAATATTGGTAATCAAATTTTCGCAAATCATACAAGACAGCAAACAAAGGATTTATTCTCTAATTTAATTAAACATTAATTGTGGTTAATTATGGTTAATTGTAAATAAGTTTATTAATTGTATTTTTGTTATAATTAATAAATATACAATAAATGGATGAAAATCTAAGCAAAAAAACAAATAGTAGTATGGATTTATTTTTTTTAGCAAATAAAAGTTTTAGCAAAAGCACCACAAATAATACAGAAAAAAAAGAAGATGAGATGCTGAAAAAGGATATTGAATTTTATAAAAGAAGAATTTTATTAAATACTAAATTCTTGCTATTAAAAGAAAAGTTTCCACCCGAAGTAGAAGAAAGCTTTAAAGATTTTTCACGCGTTTTAATAGAATATTTAAAATTTAAAGACAAATCTGAAATTTTACAGAAAGAGTATTTGGAAAACACAAAACATATCAATAAAACTAAAAATGGTGACATATCTGGTAATAGTGAGGGAGGTGTTGGTGGTGGAGATGTCAAAGGCGAAGGAGTTGATATTGAGAATTTACCCAGAAAAGAAAAAATTAAAATTCAAAATGAAAAAAAAGTTATTATGCAAGAAACTAAAGAAAAAATTAAAAAGAAACTTAAAAAATCTAATCAACATTTAATTAAAAAGAAAAAAGAAAAGAAAGCCAATTTAGATCAATTTATTAGGGTGAAAAACAAAAAAAAGAAAGAAAAGCCTTTTATTCCTAAGCAGAAAAATATTGATATAAGTGATGATAAATTTAGAAATAAAGGAGTTTAATTTTTTGATTATCTTAATTTGTTTATATAATATATATATGACTAAATTAAGAAAAAGTAATAAGCAAAATAATAAGAAAAATAATAAGCAAAGTAATAAAAGAAAAACAAAAAGACGTCAAAGAAAAAAACCCATAAGGATGCGTACAAATAATGATAAAAGTAATAAAAGAAAAACAAAAAAGATAATTTATTATGGTGGTAAAAAATTTAAAAAAGAAAGCTGTGCTCCTAAGAAAAAAGGAGAGTCACTTTCTTATACATGTTTCACTCCAGACAATTTACAAAAATTAAAAGATTTATGGAATAAAAGACATCCAGACAGACCCATAAAAGGGAAAAACTCAAAACAAATATGGAGAAATTTAAAATACGCCATGGATAATACATGTTCCAGAGAAACTTGTTGGATTAATGAGCAAATGAAAACAGGCGATGGTGATGGTGGTAATGTATTAGAAAATCTTAAAAAATCATTTGCTCCAAAGCAACCAGAATCATGGAAGAAAAAACCAAATACCTGGCTTAATAGCACAGATATTCTTAAGGTTATGAAACAATACGAAGATGCATATGATTGCTTTGAATTCATAGGACCAACGCCTATTGATTTTGATGACCATATGCATGATGGAAGTTGTGTTTGGGAAGATTTATGCAAATTTGATTTAGAAAAAGAAATAAGAGATAAAAAAAAGAAAATAGGAATTATATTTAATTTGGATCCACATTATAAGGGTGGATCACATTGGGTTGCTATGTTTATTAATATTAAAAAAAAAGAAGTTTGTTATTTTGATAGTTATGGTGAAACCCCACCGCGTCGAATTAAAAATTTGGCAATGAGAATTGTTAGACAATCAACCCGCCTGCCCGACGATTTAAAAGAATACAAAAATTTTAAATTTATATCATGCACTAAAAGACACCAATACAGTAATAGTGAATGCGGTGTTTATTCACTTTATTTTATTATACAACTTTTAACAGACCAAAAAAATAGTGAATATTTTTCTAATAATAGAATTCGCGATAACTTTATTAAGAAATTTAGAAATAAATACTTTAATAAATAAGTATTTTACTTTAATAATTAAATGCTTGAATAAATAATATTAAAAAGATATTGCTTATTTTAATTATATTATGTCAGTAAATAGTGAACAAAACAAATCGCTACTTAATGAATTATTGAAATCTTTAATTAATGAAAATAAATTTGATTATAATGAAAAAGAGTTTAATAATTACTTTAATCAAAGCTGTGATTATTATAATACACAGCGTCATGATTATGGGTCTTTGCAGGAAATTAATCAAAAAATTATTGGCGAATGTTTTAATTTTCTTGTAAATAAAAATTATGTTAAACCAAACGTATTTACAAGGGGCGAAGAAGAATTAAGACAAGAAAAAATGCAAAAAAATAGTGTATCTTTTATGCCTGAATCTACGAAAATGATGCAGAATTTTCCTTCTTCAAGTAGTATTGAATTAGTACATGAATCACCATCTGCTACTGCAAA
>MDSZ01269919.1_pt1 | contig 10432 bp, 8 predicted proteins | sample 811201 | NCBI WGS metagenome assembly MDSZ01 (sample SAMN05326647, study PRJNA326480) | marine metagenome | isolation source: seawater | place: Indian Ocean: North | collected 2010
AGCAACTGGCAGAAAAGTCAATGTAGACGGTAAAATTGGTAAACAAGTACTACAACAATACAAAGAACAATTGGGTGGTGAACCGTTTGGTAACCCGTTTGGTAACCCGTTTCGTAAGCCACCACATCCCAATGTCTTACATCCTGACTATGCTCAACTTCAAAAAATTTCTGAAATTCTTGGGCCTGAGATTAACGCCTCTGAATTAAAAGATATTCCAGATGATAAAAAAAACGATCTTGACAAACTTATCAAATATGCAAAAAAAAATGTTCTTACAGAAGAACACCTTAAACATATTGCAACGCATAATCTTCCTGATTATGTTGAACTTGAACCTGAAGATCCAGATTACGATCCAGATTACAAAGAAAGGAGAATTCGAATACTTAGTAAAATAAAAATTCCTGAACGTATTATCAAAAAAGGTATAGGCGAGTCAGGCGATGGCCGGGGGGGGACACGATATATCAAGGAGTTTATTGAAAAACTTTGTAATACATATAAAAGAAATTCGCAATCTAAAAAGGATTTGACATTTTTTAAAAAAAATAGTTCATACATAAATAAACGTTGCTATGAGAAAAAGATATCTTCTGATGATCCTGATGATCGTGAATTTTGGGAGAATTATAACACTATTTACGATGACGACTTTTTCCCTGTGAAAATGAGGCTTACACCAGGAAAGACATATTTCAATAGGGAGCAGCAAAGATTTGCGAATGATTGGGCTGGGCACCGTATCCCTGTGAAAGAAGAAAAATTGGATGAGGATAATTTACAAATAGATAAGGAACGATTAAAAAACTATATTTTAGACAATTATACAATTGTAGTTTTAAAACCTGGTGCGGCAGGTGTAGTGGGAAATCATTGCACGGGCAGCGCGTCTTCTTCTATAAAAAGATTGCATGGCCGCGCTGCCCGTGCCGAGCAATTTCTGAAAAGGAGTGTAAATCTCACAGAACAATATCTGGGAAATCAAACTAGTAGAATCCAGGCCAGAGGGTCCAATAATAATCATAGTGGTGGTAATAGAATTAATACAAGTACAAAAAACAAAAAACGTAATGCGTACAAAAAATAATTAAAGTAATATTTAATAAATTATATAATTTATTAATTTAATTTATAATAAATTTATTACATATGCAAAAAATTTCACTAATATATTGGGTATATTACTAAATAAATTATTGGAAGATATAATTGAAAACAATTTTGAAACTCTCATTAAAGCAACATCCGCGGCATTGTCATATAGGATATCAAAAAAGATAAAATCAGTTAGACAAATTGCAAACAAATGTTACAATATTATTTCAAATAATAATAATTAATAATTATATTTAATTATAGTATAATGTACAACCAAATTGTAAATCCAGCAACTGGCAGAAAAGTCAATGTAGATGGTAAAATTGGTAAACAAGTACTACAACAATACAAAGAACAATTAGGTGGTGAACGGACGTTTTTCGGTAGAGAACTGAATATGCCTAAGTTCTTAGGTAAAAAAAAATTAATAAAACTTAATACATCTGAATTGTCAGAAGGAATAAAAACAAAAGCACCTGAATTGTTAAAAGGAATAAAAACACCTAATTTAATTGAACAATTTCAGAAATATATGAGTAATGAGATGGGTAAAAATTACAATATTCATGAAGAAATTAGAAATATTATTAAAGCTGTATGTGCTAATAACAAAAATTTTTTTTTAGTTGATAAAAAATCTAATGTTAACATAAATTGTTACGAACGTGAAATAATACTATTACAACCAGGGTTCGGGGACAAGGAATCAATAGATAGTCAATTTTGGAATCAATTTATCGACGATGTACATGATTCTACGATTGGAAGAAAACTTCTGGAATTTATAGAAAAACATAATACATCCAAATCAGATTTTCATGAATCAATTAAAATTTATAGTTTTCGTAATTTTAGAATTGTTAAGTTAAAAGATGGAAAAAAAGGTGTATATAGAAGTGATTGTAGAAGGTCTAATAAAATTACAATGGATGATAGAAAAGCGTATTTGAGTGGTGCCAGCAAATCTTTATGGAAAGGTACTAAAGATAAAGGCTCATCTATAATGAGTGGTCTTAGAAGTACAGGCACTGGTATTATGAATTTAAGAACTCAAGAAGGCCGAGCTGAAAATTTGGAAGCACTAAAAAAAATGAGAAGAAGTATGAGTACCAGTATTAAAGAATCCGGGGAAAAAGCTAAACAAGGTTTTGTCTCAGTAAATAATAGATATTTTGGTAAATCAACCTACGTAAAAAATTTAATCAAACAAATTCAGGACCTAAAAAACAAATCTATTGATCTTGAAAAAGAAATTAAACCAAATAAGCATAACCATACTCCACAAATAAGAAAAAAAATTACAGAGTATAAAGAAATACGCAAACAAGAACAAGAAAAACTTAAAGAATTACAAGATATAGATAAAAAGTATGTTGCAGTGACTAAACAAGGCTATTTAGCTCTTCCAATTAAAAATTCGTATTGTGATATTAAAACTACTTTAGAAAATGATAAACTGACTGATATTTGCAGTTGTAACCGTGTTATATTTGATCGTAGGCCTAAAGATGTAGACCAACAATTTAAAGAGAGGCATGAAGATGCAAAATTAGAACAAATAAGTAAAGAATTGGACAGTAAATCAGTTGCAGCTGATTCTCAAAATCCTATTTTATTTGAAAGCTCAATAACTTTGGTAGGTGGCAAAAGAAACGCAAAAAGAACCAGTAAAAAACGTAATGCGTCCAAAAAAAGACACAATACATCCAAAAATAACAACCGGAGATAATTTTAATTAAAGAAATAGAGATTCAAATAACTAACTAATAGAATAATTATTTTATACATTTATAGTAAATGTATAAACATATTGTAAATCCAGCAACTGGCAGAAAAGTCAACGTAAACGGTAAAATTGGCAAACAGGTTTTACAACAATACAAAGAACAACTTGGCGGCGAAAGAAATTTTCCCGGAATGTCCGCCGAAATAGGTTCCGGAATTCGCGGAATGGCCTCCAGTGTGACCTCCAGAATGCCCACCGGAATGCCCGGAATGCCCACCGAAATGCCCAGAATGCCCAGATTACGCCAAGCAGTCGTAATGGCAGGTATAAACGCTGACGTTTACAAAATAGTTAAAGAACAAATTGAACAGACTTGTCGTGAATTGATTCAATGGCCCAGTAGACAAAATCAAACTAACTTTAAACCTGCTTATTTTTTAAATGATCAACTCGTTGGTAAAGTAAATAAAGAGTGTGGTAGAAAACTTGGTGACCAACACGATAAATGGAGTCAATCATTTTGGAATAAATTAAATACTAAATTAGAAGGAAATAGTTCTTTAGAGAATACAATTAGGAGAGGAAAAAAAAATATATACGATTATGTTTTGGAAAATTTTGAAATTTATCACTTAAACGCATCCAGAAGTACAATGTCAGATGATGGCACCCGAGGATCTGGTGTATATGGTAGGGGTTGTAACATAAAAAGAGCTGGTATGTATGATATCATTGATAATAATGGGATGAACGCAAGTAATTTTGTTTTTCCGTATCTTGCGTTCCCAATCAACAAAAACGACGCTGTAGATTTAATTAAATCCAACCCGGCAAAATATGCTGAAGTGGAACATAAAATTAATATACTCAAAAGTACTCGTCTAGATAAACTCAAATACGCGCTGTTCAAGAATTCCGCTGATGAAATAATACAAGAATACAATAAAAAAAATAATGCTGATGACAAGCTGAAAGTTCTTAAAAATTGGTACAACAATTTAATAAATGCTCTTGATAACCAACCAATTCCCCCGACCAATGCCCCCGACCCTGCCCAGCAGTCCATGTCCCCCACAGGACCCGTGCCGAGAGCCAACAACTCCGGCGCTTTGAATATCGATCAAGGCTATGGCCTTGGTAATTTAATTGCTGGGGTGGCGGGATTTAATGGAGGCGGTAAAAGAAGAAATGCAAAAAGAACCAGTAAAAAACGTAATGCGTCCAAAAAAAGACGCAACACCTCCAAAAATAACAATCGCAGATAATTTTAATTAAAGAAATAGAGATTCAAATAACTGACTAATAGAATAATTATTTTATACATTTATAGTATAATGTATAAACAAATTGTAAATCCAGCAACTGGCAGAAAAGTCAACGTTAACGGTAAGTTAGGGCAAAAAGTTCTCAATAATTATTACAACCAAATTGGCGGCGATGGAGCATGTTTAAAAATTAAAAATGCCTCAACCGGAGATGATATAACAGACAAGGTTCAAGTAGAAATAGTTCATTCACCTGGAACGCAATCATCTCCTCTTCCACTACATGCACCTAATAATCCAGTAAGAGCTGATATGGCAGGCAATTTGGAAGATAGACAAAGGCAAGCCGAAGCACAAGCAAGAGCAGCACAAGAAGCAGAAAGACTTAGAGCAGAAGCTGAAGCAAGAGCAGAAGCTGAAGCAAGAGCAGCACAAGAAGCAAGAGCAGCACAAGCAGCAAGAGCAGCACAAGAAGCAAGAGCAGCAGAAACTTGTAGAGTGCTTGATCATTGTATTAAAAGTGAAGGTAGCAGTAATTGTGACCAGTTTGAAACTGATGTAAAGAACGTGATAAATGATATTTTGACATCTGCACGGAATGCGCCAAAGAGACCGCTTTTATTTATTGGTGGTCAAAGAACTGACAATATTATTTATAGCAAAAAATTTAGTATTAAATTACGAGGTTTACGATCCGCTTTTTCAATGCTTAATAGTTCACCACCAACTGAAAGAACAAGGGAAAGAGAGGTAATTAATCAAATTCTATCATCAATTAAGGAAAAAACCAAATGTAAAAACATACACCTGTTGAAGATATCTGATGGACAACAAGGCGGTAAAAGAAAAAATAATTCAAAAAACAACACCAAAAAAAGAAACCCCAGTAGGAAAAACAATAGAAAACGCCGCGCGTCCAAAAATAAACGCAATTAATTTTTGAGTATTTATATATTATAATATCAATCTATATTATAATGAATAAAGCAGTTCTTAATCCAAAAACTGGACGTAAGGTTTCCGTTAATAGCTCTCTTGGGAAGAAAATACTTAACGATTATTCTCAAAACGGCGGCAATCCTATTTTTTTTAAGATAATGAGACCTAGAATGTTGAATAGAAGTCCCAATGATATGAATCCTGTCAGACATTCACCCGATGTAATTATTAATCAAAAAATAGCTTCTACTTGTAGTAGATGCCGCAATTTGTCTACGTTAAAAGAACAAATAGATACACAACTTAAAAGCTCGTGTTCAGATTGTAAAAAACTCATTGAAATAAAGTCAGACAGAGATAGAATAACAAAATTAGCAAGACATACTTTACAAAAAAAATTAAAAACTATCAGAGAAAAAATATCCGCGAAAGATGATGCATTGCCACCTCAATCTCCTGAATCACCAAAGAAACCTGCAAGAAAATCATCACCTAAAGTTGGACTTAAAATTAAAGACATGGCTAAATCTCTTTCAGAAAAGGTTAAACCTAAAAAATTACCAAAGAAATCCCCAGTTAAAGCAACCAAAAAATCAAAAACACCTAATAAACCACCTGTTAAATCGGCTCAAAAATCAAAAACACCTAAAAAATCACCGGTTAAATCAACTCAAAAATCAAAAACACCTAAAAAATCACCAGTTAAATCAGCTCAAAAATCAAAAAAACCTAAAAAAACTCCAAAAAGTAACCGTGAAAAATCACCCAAAAAATCACCCAAAAAATCCTCAAAAAGACCGTAAATAAATAAATTTATATAATATAATTATATGAATATACCTCAACATTACATACCTAATACACTTTCTCCACAAGATAGAAAAAAACAGAAACAACAGATTGAAAAATCTATGAAAGATTATAAAAAAAATAACAGGAAATATGTGGTCCGCGAAAAATTAGAATCATTCGCTGCTAAACCTTCTAATCATATTGTTGATTTAAAAAGAGCATATCCACACATTAAATCAATGTCAAATCTTGAAAAAATATCAAAAGAATTCAATATACCGTTATCTGGTGTTAGGAAAATTATAGAAAAAGGTCAAGGCGCTTATTTTAGTAGTGGTTCCAGGCCAAATCAAACGCCTGATAGCTGGGCTTATGCAAGACTTGCATCTGCAGTTCTTGGTAGAAATGCATGTAATGTAGATTCACACATAATCAGCCAAAATGGAGTCACATGTGAATCTCTTCGCAAAAAATACGCGGAAAATTCAAAAAAAAATCCTAAAGTAACAAAATGCTTGCCCTCTGAAAAACCATTTCCAATAATTAGTGAAAATGTTATGTTATCTTATTTTAAAACACATAAAAACCCCATAAAAGCTGTTAAAGATTCGATTAAAAGCTTTAAAAAGGGAGAAACCAATAAAATATATGGTAAACACTACGGTCTATCATCATTAAAGGCTATGGGTCTTGTACCGCGTTCAAATGGCAAATACGACATTAATAGCACTACTAAACCTTATTGTCAAAATTATATTAAATACTATATGTAATCTGTATAAATAACACATTTTCTATGTCCAATAATATCTTTATAAAATATTATCTCTATTTCTTCAGTAGATTTACCTATAAGACAGATACCATTAACACTATAAATCTCGTCACCAATGTGTAACTTTTTATTAAGTCTACATTTATTGCTTATTTCAACTATAGTGGGTATTTCATCTATTATTTCAATTGCAATACCTATTTTACCTTGAGGTAAATTTACTGTTTTTTTTGTCTGAAAATAAGTTTTAAAATATTTGGCATTATAATCATTATTTAATAATGGATCTGAATCCATAGTAATTTAATATTATATAATAAAAAAAATATTACATTTTAACAACAGTAGTATCTGTTTATTACTATTTATACTTGCCATGCACATACTATAGAAATGATGATGAACATTACACCAAGAGTAAAACAGATATTATTAACAATAATATGTTTAAAACACCAAATATTCAATTCTTTGCTCATATATGTGTTATAATTTGAGTAACCTTTTTTGCGATAATATGGTTTTACACCTACTCCAGAAATAACCGAAATATTCTTATAACCGTTTGTAAAAGCAATTTCCTCGGCAATATTTAGTAGTTTTGTACCAAGGCCTTTATGTTGGCTGCCAATTTCACTATTTTTATTGATTCCGGTATGTTCTCCATATACGTGCAATTCACGAATAAGTGCATGACCGTGAAGGAATGGCAATACATCATGCCATTCTTGATTAAGACGCAATCTGCAAAATCCATATAGATTTTTCTTATCAATTGTTTCAAATGATATGAAGAATTCTGTACCACCCGAAGATTTGTATTTTTGGATAAATAGTTGAATATTATTCTTGTCAAATGAGTTCATTTTAATTTCACGTTCACGAATATCACTACATACTATACCCTCTGCCTTCATCTTTTGGTCTACTACTTGGCGTAGATTACCGCATTTTACACCACCCACGATACTTTTATGTGGAATATCTCGAATAACTCTATTAACTCGAATATAATCAGGAACACGTTTCATAGCATGAATAAGTACAGGAACAAGTTTATACGCAATTCCTTGGCTATTATCTTCACCATATGGTTCATATTTTCCTTCTTCTCGCCATTTTTTGATTCGGGTAAATGGTGTTACCTCTGTAGGATAAAGTTTCCATTGGTCTGCCTGAAGGTCAGGGTCATCCACTATTTCATCGATACATCTTATGTCCTCTTCAGGTGACGAACCAGGTAAATCAAACATAATATGTATGTCGCTTTTATGACCATTTTGCTTAAGAATACGAAGTCCTTCTTTGTTTTGTTCAAGAGTGCACTGACGGTTAACTTTTTTAAGAATTTTATCGTTAGTATGTTGAAAACCAATTTGTACACGAGTTACTCCCAGTTTTCTGAAAAACAGAATCTCATCCAGATTGATTTTATCGCTATTTTTATTTTTAGGAGAAACATAATCAGGGCGTGTCTCAATAGTAAGACCAATCATGCGTATTGTTGAATTTTCATTAATAATCTGTTCTTCTTCCAAGGATAGCATCTTTCTTTCATCTTTCCATGAACAATATGTGTTACATGCATAATATAGACATGTTACAAACCAAATAATGTAGTCCTTTGGATAAAAATTGAATGTACCACCAGAAATAATGAATTCACATTTACTTGGCGCATCTTTCGAAGTTGATAAATGTCCCATCAATTCCAACTGATGTAAACGGTCGAAAGCTTGTCCAACAGGATGATGCTTATTTTCAGTAGCTCTCATATTTCCAGGTTCTGTTGACAAATAAGATCTGGGCTGAGAGGGATTACCATGTTCGTCTTTTTCAAACGGACAATAGAAACAATCCATTGGACATCCGCCTTTTTTGATTAGAGACTCGCTGGCATTTTTTCCCATTTGAGTTCCAGAAGTAAATACTGTAATAACATTAACACCAGACCAACCACGCGGTGCCTTAAAACGCATAAATCTATCAAGAGAATGATTTTTTTTGATAGTCCCCGATTCAATAAGTGTATTGTAGATACGTCGCATATTCACTTTAGAAATTGATGGCAGCTTATATTGCTTTCTATTTTTAACTAAAAATCGGCTGTATTGACGTTGATTTTTAAATTGTATATCCTGAGCATTTTCAAAAAACACTTTCATCTTATCATAATCTTCATCACTAATAGTAAATTTATTAAAATCTTTACTAAAAATATTTTCAATATCGCTCCTATCATAGTTACTGGCAAAATCTTCGCTAAACATCTTTTTTACTTTTTTGAAATAGAAAATGATTGAAATCAAATTTATGAAATTTTGTAATAGTTAATAAACAATTAAAATAATAATTTGTAACTATATATTAATAATGAATATCAACGATTGTACAATATGTAATCGTGGTAATGTAGATTGCAATTACAAACTGGATTGTTCAAATGATATAAAGAGAAATAACGTTCAATCACCTTGTCCGGGATTTGGTAATAAAATTCTCGATTGTGATATAGATAAACCATGTCCAGTTTATATTAAAATTGACCCACCTAATCCTCTTCTCAAAAGAAATATACCAGACAAAGTTTGCCCTGCTTTACCAGATTATAGGGGAGAATATAAGGTATGTGATAAATATATATCTAAAACTCCTAATTTAAAAACGGACTTAACAAAAAAACATGGATATATACATCATCCTAAAAATGATATGACACCTGGAAAAGGCTGTGGTTTAGATTTTTTGAGAAATATAGATATCGATTCTGAATTACGAAGAGGAAAAAATCATTCGGAATGTCCAGAAAATAATTACAGAAGTTCTTACTGCAAAAAAACTGTAGTAAGCAATCCTAGATTACTTAACTATCCATCTTGTGAAAACAATAAATATTTTGCATTTAATGATAATATGAGTAGTGAAAAAGGAAAATGCAATAGTAATATTCCACCTATCAGTAGAGACACTTCAAAAAAATATAGACTTAATCTTAAAGACAAAAATGTCGTTAAATTTAACTATGAACCCATCAATAGTGAATGTTATAAAAATCCATTGGAACCTAATAATAAATTACTTGATCTAAGACAACCACTTCTATTTCAAGAGGACAAAGAAGAAAATAAAGCATTCATGCAAGTTGGTCCAGAAAGACGCAATCATACAGTAGAAAATATTTGGGGTAATGTGACCAAACGTAAATATATTTAATTATTCAAATAGAAATATAGAATATAAAATACCAATAAATAGAGAAAATAAACTTATACAAATATTGGCTTTATAACACCCAATAATGATTATAAAGCTTATGTTCATTGCAAAAACAGTCAGTAAAAATATTATTAAACGTGGTTGATAATAATAAACCCAATTTGAAACTATTTGGATAAAAAATGCAGAAGAAATACCATATATTATAGACTTTAAGCAAATTAATTCTCGATTAAGTTTGGATATATTATTATGAATAAGGTTTAATGATAGTATCGGCAAAACTCCCCATATTAAATGATGTCCTTGAAGTTGAATAAAATTAAATAATACGTTTTGAAGATCATAAGAATTTGAAACTATAAAAATATACACGAGGGAGTTGACAAGAATCGTTTTATAAAATACGGCAAAAATAGTTCTTTCATTAATATTTTTACAAAATAATGAATCTTCTGCTACTTTAGTAAGATAAGAAAAACTTTTAATGGATATATATGAACTATTAATAACATTACTATTTAAATTATTATTAATTGCAATTGGTAAAGTTGACGTTTTAAGCATAGGTACGTCATTATTTCCGTCACCAATAGCAATTGTATGAATATTATGACC
>MDSZ01030076.1_pt1 | contig 10431 bp, 10 predicted proteins | sample 811201 | NCBI WGS metagenome assembly MDSZ01 (sample SAMN05326647, study PRJNA326480) | marine metagenome | isolation source: seawater | place: Indian Ocean: North | collected 2010
AGTAATTGATCCAAAAAGAGATTGGTCGCGCCAGTTGAACAAATTATGTTCTAACAAAGATTACTTGGCTGCTATCGCAAAAATGGCAAATCAAATGATAGTCACTAAACGTTGTCCTTTAATTTTGGGAGAACGTGTACAAATGTTAAAAGACTTACAAGAGATGATAACAGATAGTGTGTGTTTAATAGGAGAAACTGATGAATCAACTAGAAAAGACGTTCTTCAAAATGTTGGAGGAAAGTATAAAGCAGTCTTATCAACCAAACTTTTCGATGAAGGAATTAGTTGTCATAGGCTTGATACTCTTATCCTTACTTGTCCTAATAATAATCCTATAAAATTAGAACAAAGAATAGGAAGGATAATTAGAGAGCATCCCGAAAAACAAGTTCCTATGGTAATAGATTTTTGGTTGAGCGGGCCGATTGTGTCAAGACAACAAACAAAAAGACTTCAATGGTATCAACAACGTGGCTATTACATACTTTAATTGGGATGAATTGAGAATAAAAGCACGTGGGGATCCTGCTGGAATAATTATCTTGACTTATGGTTTGAGTCCAAGTTATAATGTGTCATCATCACAATACATGATAAAAAAATTAAATATAAATCACATCCCTGTATTTCTATTTAGAAAAAACTATTTAATAGTAACAAAGGATAATAAGGTAAAAATTAATGTTAAAACTGAAGATGCTCAAAGCTATTTTACATACGATAAATTCTTATTTGCAAGAGTGTCAGCAAGGCAAAAAGCGTTGTACTTGCGGGCATTGGCCATGCGAGCACTCGACGATGGCAGAGATTTTGTGCCACGAGTATTATTTAATAACATAGCATATAACCCTTTTTTAAAAATAACAGAAGATAAAATTAAATTTATATACGAGTCTCCGCAAGGAGAATCCTAAACACAGAACCAACGTTCATACAAGGAGGATACAATGGTAGCTTGGGACAAAGCAAAAGGAAAACAAAGCACAGGATCATCGCAAAGAAAAGAAATCGAAAGATTAACTCTTCCAATCGGTGATACAAAAATAAGATTAATCGGTGACGTCATGCCTAGATATTGTTATTGGGTAGTCACCACTGAAGGCAAAAAAATGCCTGTAGAGTGTTTATCATTTGTAAGAGAAACAGAAGCTTTTGATAACAACTCTCAAGACCCTTTCAAAGAAATTGATTCGGATATCTACTCTGATAAACCTCAATTTTCATATGTTTGTAATGTTATAGATAGGACAGATGGTAAGATAAAACTGTTTGATCTTAGATCTACGATATACTCTCAAATAGTGGATTATGCTTCTAATCCAGAATACGGAAATCCTGCTGATGTTGAAAAAGGTTATGACCTCACTGTCAAAAAAGAAAAGACTGGGCCACTTCCACAAAATGTTAAGTACACAGTGGTACCTGCAAGAAGTAACTCAGCTTTAACTGAAGAAGAAAAAGGTATGGAACTGTTTGAGTTAGACAGAATCTATAAGCGTCAAACATATGATGAGCAAAAAGAGTGGTTACTTCAAAATACTGCATTTTTTGCAAGTGATGTTAGTGACGAGTTTAAAGCAGTTGATGAGTCTGTTGAGGACTTAGCATAATGAAAAGAAAACTTAGTGATCTAGTATCTAAAGTTGATAAACCTAAAGAAGCTCCAAAGAATTTTGGAGCTTTTAAGGATATTGAGAATAATACCGCAAAAATAGATTTAGACATTTTAAGGAAGTATAATATATTTTTTGCAACTCCTTGTTATGGTGGTATGCTGACAGATCAATACTTTTTGAGTATATTTCGTGCATCTCAAATGCTGATGAAAAACGGTATTCAGTTTAGGGTTACGACTTTAAGAAATGAATCATTAGTGACTCGTGCAAGAAACATTTTATCTGCGATGTTTATGGAAAGTGATTGCACACATTTATTTTTCATTGACTCTGACATTGAGTTTGAAGCAGAATCCATACTTAGAGCATTAGCATATGATAAAGACATAGTTGCAGGAGCATATCCTAAAAAAGCATTACCCGTGCAGTATGCTATGAACTTTAAATTTGTAGACAACAAAACAGGTCAAGTAAGATTAGAGAATGGTGCAGTAGAGGTTCTTGATGCATCTACAGGTTTCTTTTGCATTAAAAAGAAAGTTTTTGATAAAATGAGACAACATTACCCAGAACTGCATTACAAAAATGACTCTAACATTGATCCAAAATATAATGATTATTGTTATTCATTTTTTGATACAATACACGATCCTGATGATAATAGATATTTATCGGAAGATTACACTTTCTGTCGTAGGTTACAAAAAATAGGTGGAGAGATTTGGGTTGATTTATCTACAAAACTTAATCACGTAGGAAGTTACACATTTGAGGGTGACGTTAGTAAGATGATAAAGCAGAAGAGCACATCTAGTAACGCAGACACAGTGGTGACGTAGACTGGAAAACTACGTTTTCCGCTCTGCGTTTCTACGAAACACGCAGTGAAATATTGTTCGAGCCTTGTTCAACAGCTTTTCAACTGCGTTGTTGTTTTTTCAATTGCTACTCAACATTTTTAACACATTTTACAGGCAGGGTCAATGACAAAAATTTTATGTAGTGCTGATTGGCACATAATACTTCACAAGAAAAAGGTTCCATATAGTTGGCAAGAGCAACGATTTAAAACCATGTTCAGAAAGCTCATCGCTCTGGAACAATCATGTGATGTACACATCATAGCTGGTGACATATTTGATAAAAAACCAGAACCAGATGAAATCTGTTTGTTTTTAAGCTATATCAATTCAGTCACCATTCCCACGTTCATAATCCCTGGCAATCATGAAGCAACTAAAAAAGGAGAATCGTTTTTTGAACACTTTACTCAAAAGAACGCTATCAAGAATCAGAACGTCACTGTTTTTACTAGAAACGGACGTGCGAGTGTTGGTGAAGCGAATTTTTGCTTTTTTCCGTACGGGGAAATGCAAAAAGACAATCTCCCTGATTATGTGGAAGGCGACATTTTGGTTACACATATTCGCGGAGAAGTGCCACCGCATGTATCGCCAGAATATGACTTTTCCCGTCTCGCCCCTTGGCGCTTATGTTTACTTGGTGACTTACACTTTAATCATCGTTATGGTGACACTAACTGTAACTATCCTGGCAGTCCGCTGAACACCACATTTGATCGCGATGAAAAGCGAGAGTATGGGGTAGACATTTATGATTTTAACTCAGACCGCACATATGTTAAACGCTTTCACAATCTTAATTTACCAAAATTGATTCGCAAACGCATTTCAGCAGGCGAAAAAATGATTGAAGATAAAATCAATCATGTTGTGTACGAAGTTACAGGATCAATTGACGAACTCAGCAAAATAGAAAACACAGAACTGTTAGATAAAAAGATTGCAGCTGCTCCTGACGATCAAAGCAAGTTAGATTTGAAAAACAAAGATATGCATGAAGAACTTAATATGTATTTAGATTATATAAAAGTAAAAGATAAAGAATCGGTGATTGATGAATTTAAAACTCTTAATATCAATGTTTGAAATCAATCATGTGTATTGGCGATATTCTAATAATAGTTATATGCGACCTGAGGGAGATTGCACTGTTGAGGCGATTTGCGATAAGTTTAAATATCACAGTTACAATATAAAAGCTGATTACAAAAGATTAGTAAGAAGATTTGATCACACTTTTGCAGGATACAAACCTGTGATCAGTTTAAGTGGAGGGATTGACAGTGAAGTGTGTGCTGAAACTTTTTACAATTTAAACATTCCCTTTTCTTGTGTCACCTTGAGTTTGTTTGGCGATAAAAACGCAATAGACTTAAACAGAGCTCGCACTTACTGTGCTGACAGAAAAATACAACACAAGATAATTCCTATCAGCATGAACGAGATGAAAGAGCGGACAAAAAAGGCTGTCATGTTTGGACAGTTTAATGCTAGTCCTTCACAAGTGTGTTTAACCAAATTATTAGATGAACAAGCTGAAGATGAAATACTAATTGGTTGCGGGCACAATCCTGATGTGCATCCCACTCTTGGTTTAGGTTGGTGGGAAGATTCACCTAACATGATTAAGTATGCCATTAATCGCGATAAAAACTTTTTTAGCTTTACTTCTTTAGAGCCAATTTTTTGTCATTATGCGATGAACGTTGACACCACAAAGCCTGGAAATAAAAACGATGAGTTTATTTATAAAGATTACCCACAGTTAAGAAAAAGAATCAAGATGACAGGTTGGGAGGCTTGCATATCAGAGGAATTAGCGATAACGCATTATATAAAAAAATTAAACAACGTTGATAGTTTATTTATCACTTGGAGAAACAATGAGTAGTATTAAATTAAAAAAATTAACCTTTTCTAACTTGTTTTCATATGGACAAGATAATGTAATTCATTTTGATAAAAATAGAATGACACAACTAACTGCACCAAACGGAAGTGGCAAAAGTAGTATCGCACTTATCTTGCAAGAAACCTTGTTCAATAAAAACATTAAAGGCATCAAAAAGAATGATTTGTTAAACAGATGGAGCAAGTCTAAAACCTGGGATAGCTCATTAGAGTTTACTGTGAACAATAATGATTATACAATTTCCGTAAAACGCACAGGAGCGACAACAAAAGTTGCACTTGTTGAAAACGGAAATGATATATCTGATCATAAAGTGTTAGACACATACAAAAAAATACAATCAATTCTTGGTTTAGATTTTGAAATATTCTCCCAACTCACTTATCAATCATCAGTTGACTTGTTAGATTTTTTAAAAGCCACTGACACTAACAGAAAAAAGTTTTTAATCAATTTGTTTAATTTAGAAAAGTATGTGAACATTGGAGAAACTATAAAAATAAAGTATAATACCATTGATCGTGAAGCCATGAAAACGTCTGGAGAGATGAAATCTATAGATGATTTTTTAAACAATGTGTCAATTCCACAAAAACAAAATGAACAATCATTACCTGATTTAGATGAATCACTTCAACAAGAAGTGGGTATATTAAATGAAAAATTGCGTAATCATGAACAGATTTGTAAAAAGATAGATCAAAATAACCTGTATATTACTGAAAGAGATAATTTAAGTTTTAGAGTTGATCTTGAAAAGCCTGAATCATTTAAAGATATGGATCAGTTAGAAAAATTAAAACAAACATTAGTTGTATATCAAAATGAAATAAAAACAATGAAAAAAGAATTATCTAGTATTGATGACAGAGACAATTGTCCTATGTGTGGTCAAAAAATTGATAACAAAAAAGCGCTCAGTTTAAAGGTTGATTTACAAAATAAATTGTATCAAACCGAATCAAGAGAATCCATGTGCACAGATAAAATAAATATTTTGAATGATGAGCTACGAAAAAGTCAAAGTGCACAGAGAGTTTATGAGCAAAACTTAAGAATGATTGAAAGGTTTGAGCAACTAACTCAATTGATTGATCCTAGCATTCCTAGTGAGCATCCTGATGCGCAACAGATCAGAAGTTCTAGAAAAATGCTACTAGAAAAATATCAAAATCAAAAAATTAAATACGACCAAGTTGTAAATTTTAATAAACAAGTTGGGGTAAATAATGCAAAAATTGAAGCACTTGAAGAGCAAAAAGAGAATTTTTTAAATAGACAAACTCTTGTAAAAAACGATAAAATAAAACTCACAAAGTCGCTAAACAACTTAAATATTTTAAAAAAGGCATTTAGCACTTCTGGCATTGTAGCTTTTAAATTAGAAAATTTAACAAAAGAACTGCAAGATGCCATAAACCATTACTTATCTCTTTTGAGTGATGGTCAGTTTCAAATACGCTTCACTTTAGATAAAGAAAAGCTAAACATAGTGGTTATTAACAACGGTGAAGCCACACCCATTGAAACTGTTTCAGGTGGAGAATTTAGTAGAATCCAAACTGCTATCTTGTTAGCAATACGAAACTTGCTTTCAAAATTAGGTGGTAGCAGTGTTAATCTTCTTTTCTTAGACGAAATTACTGGAGTCTTAGATGATGAAGGAAAAGAAAAACTTATAGAAGTTTTAAGAAGTGAAAACGACTTAAATGTTTTTTTAATATCTCATGATTTTACTCATCCGCTTGTTGATAAAATACATATAAATAAAGACAAAAATATTAGTAGTGTGAGGTCATAATGGAAAATTTAGGAATTAAAATAGATTTAGAGAGAGATAAAATAATAACTGAACAAGCAATGAAGTTATTGACGGACTATTATTGTAGAGATGCTGAACCATCTCCTCAATATGCTTTTGCTAGAGCAGCCACCTGTTACAGTCCTACAAAAGAGTTTGCACAAAAAATATATGACTATGTGTCAAAGGGGTGGTTTATGTTTGCTTCTCCTGTTCTTTCTAATGCTATTTTACCAGGCGAAAAAGCAAAAGCCTTACCTATTTCGTGTTTTCTTACATATGTTCCTGATTCATTAGAGGGATTAATTGACCACAGTGCTGAACTAAGATGGTTGTCTGTAAAAGGAGGAGGTGTTGGAGGACATTGGAGTGATGTTAGAGCAGTTTCAGATAAAGCTCCAGGGCCGATGCCTTTTTTACACACAGTTGATGCTGATATGGTAGCATATAGACAAGGTAAGACTCGTAAAGGAAGTTATGCTGCATACATGGATATAGATCACCCAGACATCATTGAATTTATAAACATGAGAGTGCCAACAGGAGATGTTAACCGTAAATGTTTAAATTTACACAACGCAGTTAACATAACAGATAAGTTTATGAATGCAGTAAAAAGTGGAGAAGATTGGTACTTACTTGATCCTAATGACAGAAGTGTGCGTGATACAATAGCTGCTAGAAAACTATGGGAAACTTTGCTTGAAATTAGATTTAGAACTGGTGAACCATATTTAAACTTTATAGACACAGCTAATAAAGCACTGCCGCAACCAATGAAAGATAAAGGCTTAAAAATTAACGGCTCTAATCTTTGTAACGAAATACACCTACCAACTAGTAAAGATAGAACTGCTGTGTGCTGTTTATCATCAGTTAATGTTGAAAAATATGATGAGTGGAAAGACACGACCATGATTCAAGACTTAACAAAGTTTTTAGACTATGTGTTACAGTTTTTTATCGATCATGCAGGTGATGAGATTAGCAGAGCTAGATATAGTGCAGAACAAGAAAGATCTTTAGGGTTAGGAGCGATGGGTCTACACTCATACTTTAACAAGCATAGAGTCGGTTTTGAATCTGCTGAAGCAGCTGAAATGAACAGAGAAATATTTAAGTACATTAAACAAGAAGCGATAAAAGCAACATTAGAGCTGGGTAAAGACTTGGGTGAGTGTCCAGATATGAAAGGCACTGGCAGAAGAAACTCACATATGTTAGCCATAGCACCTAATGCTAATAGTTCTATCCTGTGTAATACGTCACCATCTATTGAGCCGTTAAAAGCAAATGCCTATACTCATAGAACTAGAGCAGGATCTCATTTAATAAAAAATACTTATCTTGAGGAAGAATTAATAAAATTAGGAAAAAATACTGATGAAGTTTGGACTAGCATTATCACAAGTGGTGGATCTGTACAGCATTTAGACTTTCTGTCCGATGAACTAAAGGAAGTTTTTAAAACTGCCATTGAAATTGATCAAATGAAACTTATAGAACAAGCGGCTGATAGACAAAAATATTTATGTCAAGGTCAGTCCCTAAACATATACTTTGCGGCTGGAGCACCTAAAAAAATGTTACATGATGTACACTATGCCGCTTGGGATTTAGGTTGTAAAGGTTTATACTATTTGCGAACTGAGACAACTCAACGTGCAGAAAATGTTGCACAAAAGATTGAAAGAATTAAATTAAAAGACTACGAAGAGCAAGAAGATGACTCTTGTGTAGCATGTGAAGGATAATGATATGAATATTAGAATTGTAACAAAAAAAGACTGTCCATTTTGTGTAATGGCTAAAAACTGGTTTAAAGAACATGGTTTTGAGTACGAAGAACAACTTATGGAGAAAGAAGAAGAAAGGTTAGCTTTTTATCAAACCTTAAATGATATGGAAGAAACAATTGGTAAAAATGCTAGAACTAGAAGAATTAATTCAGTGCCACAAATTTTTATAGATGATGAAAGAATAGGTGGATACGATAATTTAATGAAGTTAAGTGATTCACTACTAAAAAAGCGATCAGGAGGTTTGTTAAATTTTAGTGAAACATACAAACCTTTTCATTATCCCTGGGCTGTAGAAATCACAACTAGACATGAAAAAGTACATTGGATTGAAGATGAACTTGATCTATCTGAGGATGTAACAGATTGGAAAAATGGTAAAGTCAATGATATGGAAAAAGAATATATCACAAATATATTAAGATTGTTTACTCAATCTGATGTAGCTGTTGGTCAAAATTACTATGATCAGTTTATTCCAAAATTTAAAAACAATGAAGTTAGAAACATGCTGGGCTCCTTTGCTTCAAGAGAGGGTATTCATCAAAGGGCTTATGCTTTGTTAAACGAGACATTAGGCCTTCCTGACTCTGAGTATCACGCTTTTCTAGAATACAGTGAGATGGCTGATAAAATAGAATTTATGATGGACTCTAATGTTAGCACCCAAAAAGGATTGGGATTAGCATTGGCAAAGTCTGTGTTTAATGAAGGCGTTGCATTGTTTGCTTCTTTTGTAATGTTGCTAAATTTTCAAAGATCTGGTAAGATGAAAGGAATGGGAAAAGTAGTTGAGTGGTCAATTCGTGACGAATCAATCCATGTTGAAGGTATAGCAAAATTATTTAGACAGTATTGTTTAGAGTATCCTAGAATAGTCGGAGATAAGTTTAAGGCTGATATTTATAAAATGTCTACACTTTCTGTAGAGTTAGAAGATAAATTTGTGGATTTAGCTTACGCACTAGGAGACATTGAGGGATTACCATCAGATGATGTAAAAAAATATATAAGATATATCACTGATAGAAGATTGCTACAATTAGGATTAAAACCTAACTTTAAAGTCAAAGAAAATCCTTTGCCTTGGTTAGAGTGGATTTTAAATGGAGCAGATCACACTAACTTTTTTGAAAACAGAGTTACTGAATATGAAGTCGCAGGACTCACTGGTAACTGGGATGATGTGTACAAAGAGGTTGCATAATGTCTACAAACTTTGAAAAAGTAGAAAAATTTATGAACACTTTTGGTCAAGACGTTGAGAAAACTCCAATATGGAGTGGTGTTTCAGAGCTAAGATACGAACTTATAAAAGAAGAAGTAAGTGAACTTAGAGAAGCTCTTGACCAAAAAGACATAGTGGGTGTTGCTGATGCTTTGACGGATATTTTGTACGTTACTTACGGTGCAGGTCATGCTTTTGGGATAGATTTAGATAAGTGTTTTGCTGAAGTTCAAAACTCAAATATGAGTAAACTAGGTGATGACGGCAAGCCCATTTACAGATCTGACGGAAAAGTTTTGAAAGGGCCAGACTACTTCCCTCCTGACCTGGAAAAAATATTAAAAAATGAGTTCAAAAAGTAAAATTAAAGGCAGTGTGTATGAGGCTAAAATAGCCAAGCTACTCACAAACGAATTTAAAGTAGAGTTTAGAAAAGTTCCCTTGTCTGGCTCTATAGACTACCTCAAGGGAGATATATGGACACCAAAAGATACAGCTTGGTGGCCTTATTGTATAGAGTGTAAGCATTATAAAGATATTCAATGGAATAATTTTCTTACATCAAAAACTACAGATATGTTAATGTTTTGGCGACAAACAGTTAGAGAAGCAGAGGTTATGGAAAAGAAACCTCTGCTTATTTTTAGGTGGAATAGATCAAAAGATTTTGCTGCCTTTGCTGACAACTTGGAAGTCGATCATTTTGTAAAAGTAAAATCATTTGGATGTGAGTTTAAAATAACTCTCTTAGATGAATGGATAAAAAAAGTAAAACCGATATTATGCGAGTAAAAAGTTGGTTATTTAAAGGTATCACATTAAACTTACCTTATGTAATTAAAGTTGAACAAGCAAAAGAGACTTGGGGTATTTTCGGTGATAGCTTTGCTCAGTTGAAAGAGAATGAGTACAATTGGGTAAAAAAATTTAATCATTTTCCTTACGAACACTCATGGATCAGTTTTATAAGTAATGCATTTAAAGTGCAGTGTGAGTCATACGGAATATCGAGAGCTTCAGTCCCTGATATAATAGAAACAGTTTTAAGCTGTGAAAAAAAATATGACCGTTATATAATTTTTATGACTAACCCAAAGAGATCTAACATACTCTCAAAGGAAAAACTAAAAGCATCTTTATGTGAAAAATTAAAGCAGTTTTTAAGTGATAAAAAAGCCATCATATGTTACTGGGATAATGCGCACAAAA
>MDSZ01115023.1_pt1 | contig 10431 bp, 7 predicted proteins | sample 811201 | NCBI WGS metagenome assembly MDSZ01 (sample SAMN05326647, study PRJNA326480) | marine metagenome | isolation source: seawater | place: Indian Ocean: North | collected 2010
ACTTCAATAATAAATAAATTTGCCACATTAAAAACGTGCTATAAATCTATTTTTTTTTTGAAAATAATTATCATTATTAAATGAAACAGAAGAGTATAGAAATTTTTATCCCAGGACCGAGTGGAAGGTTAGAAGGGAAATATTTTAAAAATACAAAAAATAATTCGCCAGTTGCAATAATTTTGCAGCCTCATCCACAATATGGTGGAACAATGAATAACAGAATAGTTCAAGAAACTTACAATATTTTTGTAAAAAATAATTTCTCTGTACTAAGAATAAATTTTAGAGGTGTGGGAAAAAGTGAAGGTACATTTGACAATGGTCAAGGCGAACTTTCTGATGCTGCTGCTGCTTTAGATTGGATTGAAAGAGAAAATCAGGATTATAGTCAATGCTGGGTATCAGGTTTTTCATTTGGATCTTTAATATGTATGCAGCTTATAATGAGAAGACCAGAAGTAAACAAATTTATAGCGATAGCTCCGCAACCAAATGTTTATGATTTTACATTTCTTGCACCATGTCCTGCATCTGGGCAAGTTATTTATGGTGAAAAGGATGAGCTAGTTTCAAAAGAAAGTATTAATGAATTAAACAATAGACTTAAATCGCAAAAGGGTATTGAGGTTACATTTTCTGAAATAAGAGGAGCAAATCATTTTTTTAAAGATAAAGAGGAAGATCTAAAAAAAACAATTGATAGATATATAAAAGATAAGACAAGACTTATTTAAATTTTATTAAAGTACCACCAATAGTTGGAGACAGGCATCCTGTTGTATTTGGAAAAGAAATTGGTTGGCCTATTAATTTTCTAATAGATAGAAAACCAAAAGCTTGGGACTCGACGAAATCACCATCTATACCATAATCATCAATAGGTTTTAAAATTATATCCTTAATTAATTTTCGTTTAATTAAATTAATAAGGGAAATATTTTTTCTACCACCACCGGAAACTAAGATGGTAAAGTCTACTCCTTTTTGAGGTGGAAGTAATGATAAAGCAGCACTTATAATTCCTGCGGTAAAATTTGTTAATGTTGCCGTACCATCTTCTAATGACAAACCTCTCGCAAATGAAATATCAAAATCACTTACATCCATAGATAAATTTTTAGTATTCGATCTATTTAGATAAAGTTCTTGTGCTTGCTCAAGGATTATTTCATTAATATTACCGATAGAAGCTATTTTACCATTTTTGTCGTATTTTTGATTTGAATTTTTTCTCACCCACTCATCTATCAAACAATTTCCTGGTCCAATATCTCTACTAGTAAAACTATATTTTGAATAATCATCTACAGTTGTAACATTAGATATGCCACCTATATTTAATATACATGATGGAATTTTAATATTATTTTGTTTTAAAATTAATTGATGAAATATTGGAGTTAAAGGTGCACCTTCACCTCCGTTTTCAATGTCATTTTTTCTGAAATTATAAACTACATCTTTTTTAGATAGTTTTGATAACAAATTACCGTCACCTAACTGTAAAGAGATTTTTTCTTGAGCATTATGATAAATTGTTTGACCATGAAAACCTACAAGTTCTATTTTATTTTTTTTTGACATTTCACTGACGACTTTAATATGAAACATAGTTATTTTTCTCTCTAGGTTTTTAATTTCATCTGAAAAAAAATTTAAATCTTTTTTATTATTTATTTTTTCTTTCATTGAATGAAAAGTTTCATATATATCCTCGCTATATTTATAGTAATTGTTTGCTATAACTTTATAACTTGATTTTCCATCTGATTTTATTATAGATGCATCAACACCATCACCAGATGTACCGCTCATTAAACCCAAAGATGTGAATTCTTTACTCATATTTATATTTATTTATGTCCATTTTAGTATAATAGTAGTTAACATATAATATTCTATGGAAAATAACTTTATTTCAGAGATGAAGTCGCGTGGTTACCTTAATCAGTGTACTGATTTGGATAACCTTAATAAAATTTCAACTGGTAAATCTATAAAAGCATACATTGGTTTTGATTGTACAGCTCCCAGTCTTCATGTTGGAAGTTTATTACAAATAATGGTTTTAAGGCTTCTTCAAAAATACGGTCATCAACCTATTGTTTTGCTTGGTGGAGGAACTACATTAATTGGTGACCCCTCAGGAAAAGACTCAACCAGGAAAATTCTAAGACAAAAGGATATAAAAAAAAATATTACTGCAATAAAAAAAATTTTTGAGAGATTGTTACCTTCAAAAAATAAAAAAACTAAACCCATTTTTGTTGATAATTACCAATGGCTATCAAAACTAAAATATATTGATTTCTTAAGAGATATAGGAAAACATTTTACAGTAAACAAAATGCTTACGTTTGAAAGTGTTAAAAAAAGATTAGATCGAGAACAATCTCTCAGCTATATGGAATTCAACTATATGATACTGCAAGCATATGATTTCTATCAATTAAAACATAAATATAATTGTATTTTGCAATTAGGTGGGTCAGATCAATGGGGAAATATAGTAAATGGAGTCGAGCTTATAAGGAGAGTTTTGTCAAAAGAGTCTTATGGGTTAACAACACCTCTCATAACTTTATCATCAGGTGCTAAAATGGGAAAAACAGAGAAAGGGGCTATTTGGTTAGATAAAAAAATGTTTTCGGCATATGATTATTGGCAATTTTGGAGAAACACATCAGATGAAGATGTAAATCAATTTTTAAAATATTTTACTGAAATAAATATTGATGAATTATCAAAAAAAATTGAGAATGAAAATAATATTAATAATCTCAAAATACTTCTCGCAAATGAAGCCACCACTATAATGCACGGTTCAAAGGCAGCAAAAGATAGTGAAGATACAGCAAAAGAAACCTTTACCAAAGGAGGGGTTGGTAAAAATATACCAGAAAAAATATTAAGTAAGAAAAAAGTTGATCAGGGAATAAATATAATAGAATTAGTTTTTCAAAATGGTTTAGTACAATCCAAAAGTGAGGCAAGAAGAATTTTGAAAAATAATGGTATAAGAATAAATGATATAATTGTAAATGATGACAAAAAAATTATAAATTTAAATGAAGTATCAGATGAAAATTTTATTAAAGTATCAATTGGTAAGAAAAACCACCTCAAGATAAAAGTTATTTAATAGCTTTTTTTTTATACTCCTCAAGTGTTCGTGTTATAAATCTTGGTGTTAAAGTTTTAACTGGGTTGACAGAAGTTTTTAAATTATCCGTTGGACCTTTAATTTTAAAACTTACTCCGAAGAGTCCTTCTCCAGTTTTTTTTCCAATCAATATATTTCCGATAACAGGTATTTTTGAGACAAGGGAATTTAGTGTTTTTGCAGGAATTAATGTTCCACGTAAACTTAAAATATCTTTTCTTTTATCAAAGTATCCATCAATTAAAATAGAAATTGATGGACCAATTAAAAATATTTCCTCGATATCCATCCAACCTTTTTCAGTTTTATATACGATCGATAATTTATCAAATGCAATTCCCTCTCCTTTAAGAGCATCTGTAAGTCCCCTGAGGTCAGCTAAACTTAATAATTTTGCAAATCCAGGTGCTTTATTCAATTTAAAATTTTCAATTTCTAAATTTGTTAAATTTTGATTTTCATTAGATTTTGAAATAAAAAATAAATTTCCTCCCTCTAAACCCTCAAAAAATTTATAGCTATTTACTAAAGGCTTTGCTTCATCAGAATAAATTTCTAAAATATTTGAACCACTTTTATTCTCCCTCTTTAAAGAGATATCTAAAAATTTATTTTTACTAAACTCACTTTTGGCACTTATTTTTTCTATTTTACCTTTTTTTATAAATCCAACCAGTCTAAAATTATTTAAAGGGATTTCTGTACTTGTTAAGACCTCATCAAAATCAATTTCAATATTCTTCGAAAAATTTTTTAAAAGATTATTTTTATTAACTTCATTATCAATTTCTTCTAGTAAAACAGATCCATCAAAAACTTTACCATTTATTTTAATTATCTTGTTATTATTAATAGTAAAATCGTTATTAATTGTATTATTTTCTCTCGTTTTAACCTTTATTTTCTTAAAATCATTTAAGAATAATTTTTTGCTTAATGATAAATCCTCAATTTCAATGTAATTGCTTTTGTCTTTAAAAATTAATTCAGTTATTTTTATTTTTTTATTTTTTTTAATTTCTAAACTTGTTGTAAGAGAAAAGTTATCACCCTTTTGTAAACTTTTTTTAATAATTGGTATATTATCAATGTCTTCATTTATTAAAACTTTTGAATTTCCTTTTATGATAATCTTATTTTTTTTAATGTTTATGTCGAAAATACCTTTTTCAATATCGATATTTTTATAATTCAAGCTTAATTTATTAATTAAAAATTGATTTTGTTTGTATGTAAAATTAAGTTTTAAATCTAAAAAAATATCATCTTTGTCTATTATTAATTTGGTATCCTTAATCTTCCCTTTTACTACCAAATTTCTTACTTTATAATTACTATCAAAATTAAAAGTGGAGTTTAATTTTATTTTAGATTTTTTAATTTTTGCTAAATTATCTTTTAATAATTTTGGTAAAGGAAGACTAAAAAGTTGAGTTTTGATCAAGTCAAAATTTAAAAAATTTGTTTCGGTCTGTATATTTTTTATACTCACCTCGTTCTTAACTAGCGAAATTAAACTAATATTTGCTTGCAAAGATTGAAGAGGAATTTTTACAGATTTGTATTTTATTTCTGGATGAATTAATTTTACATATATATTAAGTTTTTTTAAATTAAGTAAAACTGAAACTTTTTCAAAATTCAAGTCTACTTCTTGGTTAGCATTTTTAATTTCTTTGTTAATAATATTGTTAAATTTATCCGTTTGGTATCCATAAAAGGATAAATACGTAATAAGTAATACAAATAGAAGTATTAATAAAAAAAAAGAAGAAAGAATGAATTTTTTCATCTTTTATTTTTGCCTTAAAATTCCGGCTTCGATAAATTTATCAATATTACCATTTAATACTCCGTCAGGATTTGTGTCTTCAATTTTATACCTTAGGTCTTTTACTAATCTGTAGGGTTGTAATACGTAGGATCTAATTTGATGTCCCCAGCCAATATCTGTTTTTGCATCTATTTGATTTTGGTTTTTTTCCTCCCTTTTTTGTAACTCGTATTCATAAAGTCTAGCTTTAAGCATTTTAAAACAAGTTTCTTTATTTTTATGTTGTGATCTCTCATTTTGACATTGCACAACAATTTTTGTTGGCAAATGAGTTATTCTTACTGCGCTATCAGTCGTGTTAACATGTTGGCCTCCTGCACCGCTTGATCGATAAGTATCAATTCTAAGATCTTTTTCTTCAATATTAATATCAATTGTATCATCTACTGATGGATAAACCCAAATACTTGCAAAGCTAGTATGCCTTCTCGCACCTGAATCAAAAGGGGATATTCTTACTAAACGATGGACACCAGACTCTTTTTTCATAAGACCATAAAGATTTTCTCCAGTTACTTTGAGGGTACAAGATTTAATTCCTGCCTCTTCTCCTTTGTGTTCACTAATCATTTGGTAACCAAATTTTTTTTTGTCAAACCACTTTAGATACATTCTTCTCAACATATCTGCCCAATCTTGGCTTTCTGTTCCGCCAGCACCAGCATGTATTTCTATATAAATATCCAAATTGTCATTTTCTCCAGATAAAAAACATTTGGTTTCAAATATCTTAATATTTTTTAAAATATGAATAATTTTTTCCTCACAATCATTTAAAATTTCTGAATTTTTTTCTTCTAGAGCTAATTTATTTAAATCTTTTAAATTACTTAATTCAGGCACCGTTTTATTGTAAAAATCTAGTATACCCTCAATAAAATTCTTTTCTTTGGTGACTTTTTGAGATTTTTTTGCGTCTTTCCAAAAATCTTTTTTTAGAATTTCTTGATTTAAATTACTTATTCTTTCTTGAACGTTTTTTTGATCAAAGATACCCCCTGATATTTTTAAGGGATTTTTCTGACAATATAAAATTTTTCTCAAAATTGTTCATTAGTAGAATCTCCTAAACTTTGTAAATTTATCATAATTTTGACCAATACTTAAATTTTTTGAATTAATTTCCTCTATTGTTTTTTCTTTAAAAGCTTCAATGATCGCCTTTTTATCTCCGAAATCAGTGTTTTTACCATTATCGTAATTTACTGGAAAAAAATTAATACTTTTTGGAGTTTTGAAAGGTTTCATTTCTTCCTTATATACTGCTCTTTCAATAAAACTTTTAAATATTGGCAAAGCTGCTTTTGAACCTGTTTCAAATTTTCCAAGAGTTTTGGGTTCGTCGTATCCGACATAGACACCAATTGCTAAATCTGAAGTAAAACCAATAAACCACGCGTCGAAATTATTATTTGTTGTACCAGTCTTACCTGCTATTGGAACATTAAGAGTTTTTAATTTTTTACCAGTCCCTCTTTTAACTACACCTTCAAGAATAGATGTCATTTGATAAGCTGTCTCTTCTGAGATAACTTGTTTTCTTTCATCTAAAATGTTTGGTGTGAAGTCTTCATCTAATTTCACAATTTCACAACCAATGCATTTTCTTTTATCAAAGTTAAAAATAGTTTTTCCTCTTCTATCCTGAATACGCGTAATTAAATGTGGACTGATTTTTTTTCCACCATTTACAAAGGAACAATAAGCATTGGTTATTTTTAATAATGTTGTTTCGTTAGAACCTAGTGAAACAGATAAAAGCTCCGGAACTTTGTCATAAACACCTAGATCTTTTGAAATTTTAGAAATTTTATCAAAACCTAGTTTTTGTGCAACTCGCACTGTCATTAAATTTCTAGATTTCTCAACTCCCATCCTTAAAGTTGATGGTCCATAAAATTTTTTGCCATAATTTTGAGGTTTCCATTTTTTAAGCCCCTCCCCTTGTTTACTTACGAAAGGTGCATCTAAAATTAGAGAATTAGGTAAAAAACCATTTTCTAAAGCAGCGGCGTATACAATTGGTTTAAAAGCTGATCCTGGTTGTCTTTTTGCTTGAGTAGCTCTGTTAAATTCACTAGAGATATAACTATAGCCACCAACTAAAGCTTTAACTTTACCACTGAATGGATCCATAACCACTATTGCTCCATTTACCTTTGGTAATTGTTTTAAAGTATAAATATTATCAGATTTAAGTTTAACAAAAATTATATCTCCCTCATTTAATAATTCATTAAAATTTTTTTTTCCTGTCCAATTTAAATTCTTAAAATATATTTTTCCATATAAGTTTTTATTTAAAATTTTAATTTCTGAAAATTCTCCCTCTATTTTTTTTATTTCGGCCATTTCCCATTTTAATGTTTTGTCAATTTTAATAATTTTTGTTTTATTTTCCCAATTTTGATCGCTTTTTGTATTTGCTATAGGTCCTCTCCAACCTCTTCGTCTATCATATGCCTCTATCCCTGTTCTTAGAGCTTCCAAAGCAGCTAACTGATATTTTCCATTTAATGGAGTACTAATGGACAAACCCTCTGAATACACTTTTTCAAAACCGTATTGTGTATTAATTATACGTCTTATTTCCTCTGTATAAGATTGAGCTTCCTCAACCAATACAACCTTCTTTTTTTTTAAGTTAATGTCGCTTTTTTTTAAAATTTTATACTCCTTGTTAGATATATATCCATTTTCCTCAAGGTTTTTTAAAACTAAATTTCTTCTTACTTTAGCTAATTTTTTATTTTTATAAGGATTATACTTACTGGGTGCTTTTGGAAGAGCAGCTAAAAGTGCTGCCTCTTTATAATTCAGTTCTTTTACTGACTTATCAAAATATTCAAGGCTAGCAGAGGCAACTCCGTAAGTTCCTTGTCCTAAGTAAATTTCATTTAAATATAGTTCTAAAATTCTATTTTTAGAATAGGATTTTTCAATTCTAAATGCTAAAATAGCTTCTTTAATTTTTCTTCTTAAAGATACCTCGCTAGTTAATAAAAAGTTCTTTGCAACTTGTTGTGTTATTGTTGAGGCTCCTTCTAGTCTTTTGCCTTGGATAATATTTTCAATATTATTTATTAGTGCTCTTGTGATACCTTTTGCATCTACACCAGGATGATCAAAAAAATTTTTATCTTCTGCCGAAAGAAATGAATTAATCACAATATCAGGAATAGATTCTATAGGAATAAAAAGTCTTTTTTCTAATGCATATTCCGCAATTAATTCTCCAGAGTCACCGTACACCCTGCTAGATACTGAAGGTTCATAATTCGCTAATTTTTTGTAGTCTGGTAATCCTGAGGAAAAATACCAAAAAGCTGAGAATATCATAAAAAATATTAATAAAGAAAATGCTGTTGCAATTTTAGTTAAATAGTTAATGGTTTTTTTCATGACTTTTGGTTTAATAATATGTTCAAAATTTAGGCTATCTTAAGGCATATTTGATAATAGAAAACCTGTATTTTTCTTAAAAAAAATGTATATTGGTGGTAACGAATAATAAAAAAATGACAAACAAATTTTCAAACAATTTTATGAATGGATTAAATTTATCATGGAAAAAAATTTATATATCGATGCTTCGCATCCAGAAGAAACTAGAGTTGTGCTTAAATCAAAATCTCATATCGAAGAGTATGAGTATGAAAACAAAAATAGTTTAAATCAAAAAAGTAACATATATCTTGGAAAAATAAGTAGGGTTGAACCATCTTTGCAAGCAGCATTTGTAAATTATGGTAGAGAACGACATGGTTTTTTAGCTTTCAACGATATTCAATCTGATTACTATCAAATTCCAACCGAGGATAAAGAAGAATTAAAAAAAGCTGAGGAAAAAATAAGAGAAGATTTGAAAGAAGAAAGCCAAGATACAGAGGTAAAAACAAAAAGTATATCTGATGAGGATACAAATTTAAATTCTACAGATAATGCAATCAATCAAGAAAACAAAATATCAAATATAGAAAATACCGAAAATAAAAGAGAAAAACTTAAAAATAGATATGGAGTAAGAAAATATAGGATACAAGAAGTCATTAAACCAGGCCAGGTTATTCTTATTCAGGTAAATAAAGAAGAAAGAGGGCAAAAAGGTGCCGCTTTGACTACATTTATATCGCTAGCAGGCAAATATATTGTGCTTATGCCAAATACTGCGAAGGGTGGAGGAATTTCAAGAAAAATAATCAATCAAGATGATAGAAATCAGATTAGAAAAATGCTGAAAGAAATAGAAATCCCAAAAAGTATGGGCTTAATTGTTAGAACTGCAGGTTCAAGAAAAAGTAAAAAAGAAATACAGAATGACTTACAAAATACTATTTTGGTATGGGAGTCAATTAAAGAAAAAGCTATGGAGTCTACAGCGCCAATTCTTATTCATGAAGAAGGCGATGTTATTAAAAGAGCATTAAGAGATATTTACGATAACGATACTAAATATGTCCATGTTGAAGGTAACGAGGGTTATCAAAAAGCAAAATTATTTATGAAACAATTTATGCCGAGAAATTCAAAAATGGTAAAAAAATATAAAGGAAAAATACCACTTTTCCATAGTGAAAATATTGAGAAAGATCTTAATAAAATATTTGAACCAGTAGTAAGATTAAAATCAGGAGGCTATTTAGTTATTAATCCCACTGAAGCATTAGTTGCTATTGACGTAAATTCTGGTCAATCAACAAAAGAATTAAATATTGAAAAAACTGCTCTAAACACAAATATTGAGGCAGCAGAAGAAATTGCAAGACAAATTAAAATTAGAGATTTGTCGGGCTTAATAGTAATAGATTTTATAGACATGATTAATTTCCATAATAGAAGAAATGTAGAAAGGAAAATAAGAGAAAAATTAAAAACTGATAGAGCTAGGATACAGACAGGAAGAATTAGTAATTTTGGTTTGATGGAAATGACACGTCAAAGATTAAGAGAAAGTTTTATAAAATGGGAGACAAACCTCTCTTTAGAGTCTTTCGGTCTAAAAGTAATAAAAAAAATAGAAATGCTAGCATTTTCAAAAAAAACTAAAATAGTTTTAGCTTATACCCCAGATAAAGTTGCAACATATCTTAACTCAGAATTGAAGAAAGAATTATCCTTTTTTGAAAAAAAATATAAGTTTAAAATAAATATTATGCCAGATAATAATTTAATAATACCAGAGTATAAGATTCACCTTTTAAATAAAAATAAAAAAATAATTGAAAAAATCGAAAGTATTAAAAACTTAAAAGAATTAAATGGTAAAAAAATTACAAAAGTTAAGAGTTTTTCTGCAGATAATACAAAAAAAAAGAAACAATTGCTTGGAAGAGTTTTGTGGGTTAGAAAAAAAAGAAGGAAATCAAATTAATCCTATTTTTGGACTACTTGCCGATCCATATTTTTGAAAATCCATTCTTCCAGCTAAATA
>MDSZ01032198.1_pt1 | contig 10430 bp, 7 predicted proteins | sample 811201 | NCBI WGS metagenome assembly MDSZ01 (sample SAMN05326647, study PRJNA326480) | marine metagenome | isolation source: seawater | place: Indian Ocean: North | collected 2010
CTCGGCTGATTTTGTTGCCGCTAAGATCGGTGACATGTATATGGTATTTGACTATTCCACAAACAGACTTCGTGAATACGGACAATTTGTCAACCAATCTAGTTACTGTCGAATTGAAATGAACCCATCCGTAGAGAATGGTACAGCCGATCCAGAGCTATTGCCATTCGGAGTTTTCGGACCTATTCGCCCAACTGGTTGGTTGGTTAGGACTAACGATGGTGAACTGGCGGGGAGTACAGTCTTATTTAATCCAAAAACTTATGCAAGTCCAACTCTTTCACCCGGTCCACACCAGCGCGCAGATGAAACTAATGTAAACCGAGCGGGAACTTTTGTGGTTCTTCCGGGTGATACTAACTGCAACGGAATTGGTGCTTTACAACACGATCAGTCTGGACTAACAAACATTTCATTCGGTGCTGAGCAGACGGTGGGTAGATATAAGTATACCGCCTCCTATGTTTTCCCGGCACCACTGCAAAGAGTTTCAGCGTCTGATGGTGGTATTGGTGATCCCAAAGAAGCTTATTTTGGATTACAAACTGGTAAATCGCACACAGATGTAACATTCGACCCCGGATACGCAGATTACTTACGTCGCTTGCCAGTAGGCGGGGGCCAAGTCGATACTATCGCTGGTCCACCGGCAGATCGTGAATATTGTTGGGTCTTCTCGCTTGATGACGTTAGCACTCGTCATGGTGGGGTTGGGTTCTTCCAGTCTGGATCAAGAAGGGATAGTGATTCGGTTACTGCGGTAAGTGCATCGTACAAGGGAATTCTTGATGAAGGATACGACCGATTCACATCGCCTCTGTATGGTGGTTTTGATGGATTCGATATCTATGAAGCAGAACCTATCAGAAATTCAGCAATCGCCGCTACAGATACCCAGTATACAAATTACGCATACAATACCGTAAAGAGAGCTATCGATACCTGTGCAGATCCTGAGTTTGTTGAAACCAATCTTATGGTTGTTCCGGGTGTTACGGCTAAGAATCTTACCAAGCATCTTATTGATACTTGCGAAGCTAGAGCAGATGCCATGGCAGTTATCGATATTGAAGATGTTTATAAGCCTTTCACCGAGAATACTAATTCATATCAAAGTAATGTTGGATCAGTTAGCTCAGCGATTTCTTCATTAAGAAGTCGAGATATTAACTCTAGCTACGCTGCGACCTACTATCCTTGGGTACAAATCCGCGACCCTAACACTTCTAAGCTTGTTTGGGCACCACCTTCTGTTGTGGCACTTGGAACATATGCCTCATCTGAGGCCAAGTCTGAACTTTGGTTCGCACCGGCTGGGTTTACGAGAGGTGGTTTGACCACGGGTGCAGGTGGACTCCCTGTTGTCAACGTAACGGAAAGAGTCGTGAGAAAAGATCGTGATAAGCTTTACACAGCTAACATCAATCCAATTGCTACGTTCCCAGCCGAAGGAATCGTAATCTTTGGACAGAAGACCTTACAGCTTACGCCATCTGCCCTTGATAGAATCAACGTCCGTCGTTTGCTTATCTTCCTGAAGAAAGAAGTCTCCAGATTCGCTGCAACGATCCTGTTCGACCAAAATGTGCAAGCCACTTGGACTCGGTTCGTTAATAAGGTTGATCCATTCCTTGCTAGTGTTCAAACTAGACTTGGGCTTACGGAGTACAAGATTGTACTGGACGAAACTACAACGACTGCTGATTTAGTTGATAGAAATATTCTTTACGCTAAGATCTTCTTGAAGCCAGCAAGAGCAATCGAGTATATTGCAATTGACTTTGTGATTACAAGAACTGGAGCGTCCTTCGACGATTAATGAAAACGGGGTGGTTTTTCCACCTCACCCACTATATATTATAGTAGAGTATAAGGAGTAATACTTAATGCCATTCTGGACAGACAGCACGGGACAAGACCCAAAAAGAAATTATAGATTCCTTGTGACCATCGGTAACATGCCAGATGGCGCAACTTGGTACGCAAAGAGCGCAACTAAACCAGCGTTTGAAATTACAGAGGCGCAGCACTCTTTTCTAAACCACAATTTTTATTATCCCGGTCGTGTTCAATGGCAGCCGGTAGAAGTAGTTTTGGTTGATCCTGTATCTCCTGACGCGCTAGGAAATATTCTTTCAATTATCCAAGGAGCCGGTTATAAACCACCAGCTAATTTTAATGAAACCACTACAATTAGTAAGTCAACTGCTGTTAGTTCACTGGGTGGCGTCGTTATTCAGGTTATTCAAGCTGATGGATCAATCCTTGAGAGTTGGACCCTTAACGGAGCATTTATTACTAATGTATCTTATGATGGCTTGGCATATGATAATGATGATATCTCCACAATTTCTCTAAGCTTCCGTTACGACTGGGCAGATTGCGTAACCGCTAACCCAGCGACCGGCGTATCTGGCGGACCAGCTAATGACTTCTTTAAGCTGAACCCGTCTAATTAGAAAATCAATTTGAGGTGAAATTTGAGTAGAAACAATCAAGAGCGTATTGGTGCTCCAAAAAGTGCAGCCCCTGCACCACCAATCACTCAATCTGCCGAGGGATTTTCGTTTGCGACTCCAACTGAGTTCGTAGACTTGCCCACGGCTGGTAAATATTATCCAGAGGGGCATCCTTTGCGTGGTAAAGATAGTGTAGAGATTCGTTATATGACAGCGAAGGACGAAGATATCTTATCATCCAAGACGCTGCTACAAAAAGGCGTTGCACTTGATAGGCTTATACAAAGTGTATTAGTCGATAAGACAATCGATATAAATTCACTGTATGTCGGCGACAAGAACGCAATCCTTGTTGCTGCCCGTGTTACTGGCTATGGTGAAGTTTATGAGGCTAAAACAACTTGCCCATCTTGTATGGCTAATGTAAATTTTGAATATGATCTGTCAAAGGTTAGTGTAAAACACGGCGACAAATGGGCAGACTATGCAATTAGAAAACATACTGAAGATAGATTTCTTGTTACGCTTCCTCACACTGGGGTTGATGTTGAAGTTAGACTTTTAACAAGTAGAGATGAAGACTATCTATCTGAGTTGCGAGAAAACAAAAAGAAAAGAAAATTACCAGAAACCAACTTGACAGATCAGCTTCGCATGATTGTGTGTTCTGTGAATGGACACTCAGATCCTAAATCATTGCAAGCATTCGTCGATGGCTTGCCTGCCAGAGATTCAAGGTACTTAAGAACCGCCTATGAGCTTTTAGTGCCAAATATAGACATGACACAAGAGTTTAGTTGTGCATCGTGCGGACACACGCAGGAGGTAACTGTGCCTTTAACGGCCGGCTTTTTTTGGCCTGACCGATGAATATATAGCTAACGTTTACGAAGAATTTTTTCTTTTAAAATATCATGGTAACTGGAGTTTTTCTGAGGCATATAATTTGCCTGTTGTCTTACGGAGATGGTTTCTAGATCGACTCGCAAAACAAATTGAAAAAGAAAACGAAGCCAGAAAGAAAGCTAACGGAGCAAAAACATACGACGTTGGAACCGGTCCAGATCCGGGTAAACCAATGTTTTCCAGATGATAAATTAAAGGCTGATATCGAAAGACTTCAGCCTTATTTGTTTTTGTAAACTAATTATCATATGATAGGGGAGGCAGAGTAATGCAAGAACTAAACGAAGACAAGTTAGAAGAAATTATTATTGACTTTCAAGAGATGAGATCAAATGAACTTAATGAAAGTTTTTATAACATGATGGGCGCGTCTATCCGTTTGGCTATTAATGCAATATTCGGAACAGGATTCTTCCCATCGAACCTAAGAATAAAAGGCACAGAACGTGAGGCAAAAGCATTCATGTCGGCACTTAAGTCAGAAGCACAATATGTAAAGGCCGCAAAAGACTTTGGCCTGACGAACCCAAGAACATTTAAAAGCAAAAATAAATTAACTGGCGCTATTAAAGGTTTTGAAAAAGTAACTGGACTTAAGTGGCCATTTAAATAGGAGATTTTAAATGGCAACAGAAAAAGAAATCAAGGCACTTCAGGAAGCCGCTGAACGTGCAAATCAGGCCTCCATCCGAGCTTCCGAGTCTTTGGCAACATTAACACAGGGTACTCAAGCATATACGAATGCTCAAATGAAACTTGTGTCCGCCGAACAAGCAGCAGCACAGGCCGAATTAGACTTGATGGAAGCTAGAAATGCTGATATAGCTGTGCTACAAGCTTTACGCGCCGAGGTTTTGCGAAACACACAAGTCCTCGAAGAATATAAACGACTGTTGGCAGAGTCACAAAAACAACAACAAGATGGTGCTGAACTCGCAGCAAATCTTGCTGGACGTATTGGCCTCTTAACAGACGCTGCTGTAGCGAGTAACCAGACCTTGCAAGCATTTACTGCCGGTGGTCTCAAAGGGATGGCCAAAGGTTTTAGTGAGGTATTAAAACCTCTCAACTTGGCTGGTTCACAATTTGCTACGTTTGTTGAAACCTCGATTAGTCTTGCTATGGCCCTTGATGAGACTAGTGTATCTCTAATGAAAACTACTGGGATGGGTAGAGAATTTGCCGACAACATCGAAAGACTAAGAGATCCATTGAACGACTTTGCGATTTTCGTCCCAGAGATTGGCGAAGCCCTTGGAGTCCTAACAACTGAATTGGGAACCTTTTCCACTTTATCTGAAAGCAGCCAAGATAGAGTTGCCGCGACAGTTGCCGTGCTTGACAAATTTGGCATCTCAGCAGATATGACCGCTAAAAATATTGGTATAATGACAGCCGCTATGGGTATATCTGAGGAACAGGCTGCTACTCTTCAAGCCGGCCTACTCAATATGGCAATGACCAATGATATATCAACGCAGCAAATGATGAGTGATTTTTCTGCGACAGCAGATTCATTAGCTGTCTTTGGAGATCAAGCTGTTGATGTCTTTGCTGATTTAGCAGTGGCTGCCAAAGAAAGCAACATGCAAGTTAGTGATTTGTTAGGTATTGCTGCAAAATTTGATACTTTTGATAGTGCCACAGAAGCAGTTGGGCGATTGAACGCCTTGCTTGGTGGCCCTTTTCTTAACAGCTTAGAGATGGTCATGGTAACGGATCCGACAGAAAGAATCAGTATGTTATCCGACGCCTTAAATTCTACTGGTCGATCCTTCCAAGATATGTCTTATTATGAAAGAAAGGCTATTGCCGATGCGGCAGGTTTGGCGAGTGTTAGCGATTTGGCAAAAGTTATGAATGGAGAGTTCGAAGGCTTGGCAGGAAATGTCGGGAGGAGTACCGAAGAGTTAGAAAAACTGGATTCAGTCCGAGGCAATTTTATCACACTGACAGACGAACTTAAATCACTGGCCATGGAATTCGCGACACCATTTTTGGTGCCGCTTGTTGAAGGATTTAAACGAGTGGTACAATTTGTGAAACAAATCCCAGCACCAATGAAAAAAGCCCTTGTTGCAGCCGCGGCCGCTGGCGTGGCATTTAAGCTTTTTAGAGGCTTCACAAGCGATATGGGTGAAGAAGCTGAAAGATCAGCAGGTGGTGCAGGTGGACTTGGTGAGGCTTTAAGTAGTCTAACAACTTTCTTGGGCGGAACCATAGCTATTCTAACTCTTGGTATTCCTGCGTTTAAAGCTTTACAACCAATCTTTGATAGTCTGGCGTCAGCCTTCCAAGGCTTTGGTGGTCTTGGGGATGCGTTTGCTGGAATGCAAAACCTAGGCACGGCCGACTTCGCAAAAACGGCCGTTGGACTTAGGGCTATCAGTAGTGCAGTAAATGAGATCGATCCTGAGAAAGCAGTTGTTATTTCCACAGTATTTGATTCGGCCGCAGCTACGATGGCCACTCAGACAATTAATGCTGGTGCAGCATCAGCCATTGCACAAACAACCGCTGCCACGGCCACACAAGGCGCGAGTAATTCCAATATTACTGTTGAAAGTGTCATTCAGATGGACGGAAGAGAGTTCGGCCGTGCCGTCAAGTCGTTTGATACAGCGTTAGGTGTGGCTGATGCCACTACTAAAACATAGTATGGTCAATAAAACAATCTTAGCTCTACTTATAAGTGGAGGGCTATAATATGGGTCTGTTCGGAAAAAAAGAGGGCAAGGGCAACAAAGAATCAGAAGAGTCATCCACCAACGTCACCACTAATGATGGCGATGAGAAAGGTGGCTTATTCAAAGGATTATTTTCGTTTGGATCTCAGGGAAAGCCATCGTTTCCGGTAGATTTTTCGGATGGCTACGCTGCAAAAGGATATACACTAGATTTTCTTCATCTTCCATCTAACGAGCAACACAGCTTTAAAGCGTTCTTAACGCAGTTTGCAGATAATTTTACTTCTCAGTTTTCAGAAACATCTGTCTACGGTAGAATGGATAACATATATACTTTTAAACAGACCACTAGACAAATGAGTGTGGGTTTTGCTATTCCTGCCTTTAGTCTTGAAAACGCAAGAGAAAACTTAGCCAATGTCGGCGCACTCGCTAGAAAACTATACCCATCTTACGGTGGTGGTGCGGGGGATAATGTTAGTAGTTTATCGAGAGCGCCACTAATGCGTATCAGGTTTGCTAACTTAATGAGGTCCAATCAGAATCCAACGTTAGGGTTATTAGGTAAAGTTACAGGTTTTACATTTACTCCAAATTTAGATCACGGTTTTTTTGATTTAAAAAACTTTTTATATCCAAAAACAATTGATGTGTCGTTTACTTTTGATGTTTTGCATGAAACAACTATGGGTTGGGTAGCTGGTACGGATGCAAAAGGCAATCCAGAAGAAGTGTTTGGATTTCAGGAGTCAACTCAAGACCCTACTGACTCAAATGTAGACCCATCAACTATTAAATATAATTCGTTTCCATATGCTGCGGGAATCAACCAAGAGGTAGTAACTGCTGCCGCATTTAATCCACCAGATCCGCCTACTGAAAGTGATGCAGAAGCCGACGCGGGTGGTATTTTAGGAGATGGTGGTGAGGGTGCTGCCCCCGGAGCAGCAGAATAATTTTATAAAGGAAGTCACAAAGTGCCATATAGATATACAGGTAGAAAAGTGTTGAGAAATGATGCAGAAACTTACGATGGATTGGTCGCTGATAGAGGACTATCTCACATTGATCACTACAAAACGCCAAGATTAAGGCATCCAACAGTTAGTGAACGTCAAAATTTAACAAGGATCAGGCATGTGTGGAAATTAGGCGATAGATATTGGAAGCTTGCGTCTGAAAATTATGGTAATGCAAAATACTGGTGGGTTATTGCTTGGTATAATCAAAAGCCGGTAGAAACTATGTTAAAGCCGGGTGACGTTGTTATTGTTCCTCAGCCTCTAGAAACTGTACTAGAGTATATTAAATATGTATAAGGTTTTTTAAGAGATGTCAAATGGTGAGGGTAAAACCCCTGAAGATAATGATGTAGCGCAGGAGTTCGGTGAGTCATCTGTAGTGGAGGACTTTAGCGATTATTCACCTGAAGGTGATGAGGCTCTGGGCGAATCAAGTCTTGAGGGTGATGAATTAGCTGGACTTGACGAAGAAGTTTCTCAACAAATCACAGATACAGAACGTGAGGAACAAAAACAGTCACTAACAGAGCAAGTCCTATCGGGTGATTTCCTTGGTGCCGCGGCCCGAGCCCTTGGTGGCGAGGTAATAGACACAGATGCAGAACAAATACAGCTAGCACAATCCTCTCGAATGAGAGAGCAGTGTTTTTTGACGTATCATATAAAACAACTGACTGATCTGCATAGAAACACTATGCTTAACATTGATATTATGACCAATGAAGAAGAGGATCCATCCTTGGTGGCTATAGGCGAGGAAACCGCGAACTTTCCAAGATTTACTTACAAAAAGACTCAAATTTTAGATTCTCCAAAGGGTCTGATTTCGGAGGTTATGCCCAAGCTACAACTAAAGCCGGGAACCGAGAAACTTTTAGATATCACCACAGATCAGTTAGCGAATTTAGTACCAGCGATAAAGCTATATAAAACCGTTTATGATGAAAATGGTCTTGCGTATGAAGTACAATTTAAATTTTTCAATCATGACCAAAGCGGCTTAGATCCGCTTGGTATGTCTAGTAGATCAGGTGTTGGAATAAAATCTTTTGATTGGCAATATATATCAGGCAACCCTGATACGGTTAAGAAAGATATAACAGCAAAATTGGTTTTGTTCTTTCAAAGCATGGATGAGCTAATAAGAGTTAGAAACACCCAAGTTACAATCCCTAGCACAAATGAAACCAGACAGGTCCAATATTCATATTTGGATCTAGTTGTTAACCCCGGCCGAGTTCGGCCACCAACTGAGCCAGTATCTATTAACGATGATACTAGCGTCACCGATGGCCGTGCTGGACCCGGCGGCGCTTTTAATCAATATGACGGATCGGAGTATGAAATTAAAGCAACGGTGGGATGGGCATTTCCGGGTAAGTTAGGAGAGGAATTGTCTGATATGGGTCAAGCGCTTTATTTCAACCGCACCAATTTGTTTCTTAGTTTAACCGATCATCAATTTAATATAAATCAAGATGGAACTTTTGAATTAACAATATCTTATCGATCTAGATTAGAGGGTATTTTAGAGAGTCCAAAATCAAATGTATTGTTTTGTGACAGAAATATTATAAACAACTCTCCATCATTTAAGAAATTGGTTGAATATGATGAAGAGATAGAAAGACTGACAAGCGAAAGTGAGAAATGTTCTGATAACAAAAAAGAATTGGAGGAGGCAAAGAAAAGATTAGTCAATACCCAAACTCAGTTAAGGCAAGAAACATATAAATTTATGATTGTAAATCTGCTTGAACCTGAGAGATGGTATGGGGAGGCCCTGACTGGCCGGATTGAATCAGATCCAGATGTACCACATAGATTAATTTATTCAATGCTTGTTGACCCAGAGGTATTCGGCGTCTTTGCAGATAGTGGTGTCATGCCAGAGGATTACCGCGCACTTGATTTGGGTCACATAACTGCAACAAAAATGTTATTTACGGAACCAAAAAATCCTAAACCCTCAAGTTCCGATAATATTAGTGGAGGCCAATTGAGATACAAGCCTTCAAATCCTGATGAAATGATAATCAATTTTTTCTATTTAGGCGACTTGATTGATATGTTGGCGACAACAGTGTTTGATAACGAAAAGTATGCAGCGCTACCCGATAGGATTAGAAAAAAATACTCATTCAACGTTTCTGAGGTTGATAATTTAAAGTTTTTACTTGGACCAGTTCAGTTCAAAGATCCAAGAAATGGAGAAGTGTTTAGCACAAACATAGCTGACATACCAATAGGTCTTAAAGAATTTACGGATTTTTTTCATAGAAAAGTAATTAAACAACAACTAACCGTTTATAACTTTAAATCATTTATTAAAGATTTGTTACACGACCTGATGCAGACTGCATTTGGAAAGAATTGTTTTGAAGATATTGAACAGGTCAATGGGTCAATGCGAAACTCTTATGTGTCCGTACCGGTGGATGTTGGTAACCCGGATCCAATTCTTGCAAAATCAAATCGTAGAGATGTTAATACAGAGGGATCGACTGCAAGAGTCGATATCGACCAAATTACGATGCGTAATCCGCTGTTCAATTATTTAAACTATGGCAATAAGTCAGTTTCTGAGCATATGCACTATGTCGTATTACATATGCAATCATCTGCTGGTCTGGTTTATCCCGGTGTGCCCGGTGGACCACAATTACTTGGTCTAACACCTAGAGCTAGAGATCTAAATAGAGGGATTAAACATATATTTATTGGTAGGGATCGAGGGCTTTTATTAAGTATTAATTTTTCAAAAACAAATGAGCCTTTCCTGAGACAAGCACGCTTGGAGAACGCTGGATCATTTGACCCTATTTTGCAATTATCCGACATTTATGAGGCCGATATTGAGATGATGGGTAATACATTTTTCTATCCGGGGATGCCTTTATATATTAATGCGTTTGGTTTGGGACTTGGTGAAGAGTTTGGTGTTCCACACCAAAGAGGGTCATTATCTAATATTATGGGCCTTGGGGGCTACCATATAGTCACACACGTATCTAGTTATATTGAATCTGGTGTATACAAAACAAACATTAAGGCTAGATTTGAATCAAATGGAGATGGTTTTGATCGAGATGATATAAATAGAGAGAACTCTGGTGGTGATTGCCCAGAGGCATAATTTTATAGGGGAAAACAAATGGCTAAGAAAATAAATGGAAAGAATTCACAGGGTGCCAGAGAACTTTTCATGAATCGTTTTAAATATAAGGCCGCTGCTTTTGCACCACGGCAACTTCTTGGTTTTCCTGAAGCTTTAGTACCAGTTGGCACTGCTGATTTCTGGTGGGCAGAACGCGCCTTTCGTGGTAGAGTAAATGAGGGCTCCTTTCCAGAACCAA
>MDSZ01214025.1_pt1 | contig 10429 bp, 11 predicted proteins | sample 811201 | NCBI WGS metagenome assembly MDSZ01 (sample SAMN05326647, study PRJNA326480) | marine metagenome | isolation source: seawater | place: Indian Ocean: North | collected 2010
ATTATTTTAAATAATGTATCTTCAATATTATCAGTAGTTACATAAAAATACATCATAGTTATCATAATTATAGAATTCAATATCCAATATACAGTATTTCCAATAGCCATAAAAATTCCCAAAGTTGATGCAGCAGCTAACAACTTTCCAGCAAACTTATTTTTTTTTAGTAAATATAATCCCACTGCACTTATGCTTAAAGAAGCAAATACAGTTATAAAAAAATTCATTTTTAAAAATACAGAAAATATCAGTGGAATAACTAAACATACCGATATAATAATTAACTCTTTTAATTTCATACTTATATTTATTATATATATTAAATTATTGAACACCGGTTACAGTAAATGATACATTTTTTGCTCTAATCGCATGACCCCAACCTCTAGAATAAGCAAATACCAAAATTTTATCTATACGACGATTATCCGGATTGACATTCCATTCACCTGATACTTTTTTGTAACCGTATGTTCTTGGAGCCACTAAAGATTCACTAAAAATAGTATCTTTTCCTTTATAACCCCTAATATATAATCCCTTAGTGCTATTTCCCCATCCCTGGTCACCTACGTATCCTTCTAATTTTACCTTTTTAGGAATCATATTTAAATTTTTTTTTTCAATCATATACCCATAATATGGTTTTCGTGAATTAGAAGTTTGATATGTACCTGATGATTTTCCAGAAACTTCAGCATTTACTACCCCTCTGTCTAATTTAAAATCGTCACGTATACATGCCTCTACATTACAATCGTACTCAATTTTCAATGAGGGACAAGGTTTACCTCCAGCCCTAGCTTCATATAAAACACTACGAGTCCTATATTGCTTACCGCCATCGCACTGTTTTGAACACGCTGACAACGGCCCCCACGAAGATACTATACAATCTCTGGGTCTAGGATATTTATTTAAAGCTTCAACACGTTTACTATAACAGGTTACTTTACAAGCTGATTTATTTGTCGAACAACTACTTATAACGCGTAACCTTCCAGGTAAGAAAAAAGCATCTAGTTTAGAATTATATGTAGGTTTTATACCATCCCAGCCGAAAAATCTTTTTTGGTCATCTTGACTCATATCTTCTCTTTTTCTTTCAATACCATTTCGAGTTGATTTAGTCCACAAAACTCTAAATTTACCATTTTTTTTACCCATTACTATACCTTCAAATTTTAAGATTCCTTCTTCCACCGGTAAAGGACCCAAAGTTACAGTGTCTCCATTTTTTACTGGTGGTGAAGGGGGTGGCTTTTTACCAAAACATAAATTACTTGTTTCCATCCTAGTTTCTTCATTTTCAGCAGATGATGCTAAACCATATATCCTCTGAATATCGGTGACATAATCATCAATTGTTGTGATATCACTACCATTCCCTTTATAAATAACGCCATCTGATGTATAACGTTCATTTCCTATGTTATAGCTGTTCATTTTTCTTACATGTGCTTTTACATCATTACCTATTATTCCATATTCTGAACTTCCTCTTGAACAACCTGCTTCTAGAAATTTTTTCTGTAAACATTCTGAATGTGGATTACCATCTTTATAATATTTTTCATCACATACATCTATATTATTACTATCACCAAAACAATTAATACTATTCGACTTAGCTTCAATTATATCTGTACTTTTAGTTTTAATAAATGTATCAGACATCATAGACCCTATAGCATTAAATGATTTACCAATATAATCTGGTATTTTAGTTAATTCAATAAATGTTTTACTATATGGTTTATCTGTTGTGCATTTTGAATTTTTCCATAATCTTTTCAAACAGGCTGTATTGTGAGGTCCTGTTGCATGGTAAGGTGTTATACATGGATTTTCTTTTGCAAAAGAGGCACATTGGTCAGCAGGCAATAAACCGTCATAATTTGGACAAACATCATCGTCGTACATTGCGTGATATGTTTCTCCTACTTTTTCCATAGGAACTATTTTACCAGTTGTTGGACAAAATCCACATTTTTCTGCTTTATCTCCTGTTAAATCTCCACAATCTTTAGCTTCTGAACACTCCTTTTTACGTTTTATCTTTTTACATGTTTCTGCGTCTTTAGTCCAATATTTTGGCTCACATACATGTGCGAATGGTCCATTATCATCACCCTTTCTAAATTCTTCATCTAAAGCACAATACCCACAAGCTCCACCCTCTTGTAAATCATCACATGATTCTATTTGTCTACAATTCTTTATACTATTTTCTAATGCACCCATTTGCATACCTGTATCAATATCTTTATTTACTAACTCTATTGACTGAAAACCTTCTATTTTTTTCATTTCTAACCAACTTGTAGTTCCTGGGTTAACTTCAATAGTATTTGCTTGTGTTGTATCTGCCTTTGCTCTATTAACCCAATAATCTTTTCTTTGTTTTTTCCAATTTCTTCTCTTATTTGCTTGTCTACTATAAGAAAATTCTTCTCTATTATTCCACTTATATTCTCCTGCTTCCAACATATTATCTAAGGATTTGTTAAACCCTTCTTTATTTTTTTTTATATAATATATTTGAATCAGTACTATACCTATTAATATTAATCCTAAAATTAATAATTTCATATATACTTTACATATAAAATTATATTATAGAAATTATTTAAAATCTACAACTATTTCTACCTGTTCTTTTTTAATACTTTTAGACGCGGATATTGACAATTCTTCTCTTTTTTTTCTAGTTTTCACTGATTGCTTTTCTTTTCTTTTTTTTGCAGTACTATTTCTTTTATTCATATCATTATTTATTTGTGTCAAATTTTTCTCTATGTAACTAATAATCTTATTTTCTAAAGCCCACCTAAAAAAATTTAGTTGCCCTATTGTTGTTTGTATATATGTATCATTGTCATATGGTATATTTATTCTTTCCCATCTACAAAATGGGTCAAATCTTCTTTTCGAATATGCTTTTAATTTTAACTTGTAATCAATATACACTTTAAATCTTTTATCTTCACCAGATGCAGTCTTCAAATTATAAACAGTATAGTGCTTCTTTGAATAATTAGTCGCAAACCAATCTATTAATCTTAATGAAATGATAGATTCACCATTTATAATTGGTAGAATCTTTTCCATATTACCATCTTTTTCATAAAATTCTAATAATTTTGTTAATAATAAACTATTTTGAGTTATTAAACCGTTAGACATATATTAATTAATCACTTAACATCTTTAAATACTTATACTAATCTTTATTTTTTGTAATTACTATCTTTAGGTCTTAAATAATCATCCTGTGTCTTTAAATCATCTAAATAATTATTATCAAACAAATAAGGATTTATTAACCCTTGAATTATCATATCTCTTTGAGCCATTCTTTGACTACATAACTCTTTTTTATTTTTATGTAATTTTTCATGATTTTCTATTAATTCCTCTTCTATATTTTTATCACGCATATCAATTGTTTTACTACTTTGTCTTTCCGTTTTTTTATATTTGTCATCATTTTTACTCCATTTAGTTAATTTATATTTTGAAAATCGCACTTCTTTTTTACTCATTTAATTAATAATATTTTTATTTTTTTAAAAATAAGACGCAATCACGGAAAAAGTATGAAATAATTAAATTGTATAATATTATATGTTTGCTTTTTTTGATGATACAAAATTCCCCCAGATTTTTGTAACATTTAATTCAGATATTAACGATGAATATTGGAGTAAATTCACAAATACTTGGGAATCTTACGATACTAGAAAAAAACATTATACTTTTATATTTGATACAAGTGGATTAGGAATACACCTATTTAAATATAGCTGGAAAATGATATCATTTATTGAAAATTTAAAAAAAAGAAAAAAAACACACGATAATGTATTTTTATCAAAAAGTATTGTTATTTGTAACTGTTCTTATAAAAGATTTTTATTAGACAAGATATTTTATTTTCAAAAACCTGTTGCACCAGTATATATTATTCAAAATAAAAATGAATTGAAACAATTATATAATAATATATCACAACATCCACAATTATATGATTCAAAAAAAGTTTCTGCTTATTTTCCAAAATAAATAGTTAATTTCAAATATAAAATTGATTTAATAATTAAATAAAATATTAGTTATAAAATGGCACTTAGAATTAACCCTGAATTAACGGGGCTTTCTCTTGGAATACGACTTGCTGTATTTGGAAAATGGAGTGAAATACATGGACACGATGCTGATGAATCACCAGAAATTATTAATTCTATGAAAAGAAAAAATCTTTTATATTATGATGACCAACCAATAGATAGTGATGACGAAGAAGATCAAGATGACCCTTCTACGTTTACTGTTATAGATGATATTGATTATATCAAATACATTATGGAAGAATGTCCATATGAATATGAAATTGGTATAATTAGTGTAAGTTATATATATCATGATAGATTATTTAGTATAAAACATTTTGGAATAGAAAAATTTCAAAGAAAATGGAGAGATTATTGGGAAAAAAAACAAAAAAAAATTATGTTTATGAAATCTATTAAAAATCTTAAACATAGAGCAACTTATGGTAAATACCCTAGTAATTTATGAAGATACGATAGTATATTTAGGTGGTAAACAATTAAATACTGCAGTTGTTGGATTTTGCCAATCGATGTCATTTCGAGAAATAGTTGCTCCATTTGTAGAAGAAAACTTTATACTAATATCTGTTTTGGGTAAAATTACAACATTACCTGTGTATACAGCTAAAATATATTCTGAAGTACTAGTATCGGTTGATGTAGATTTTTTATCTGCTTTCAATAACAATCCCTCTACTTTATTAGTGGCTACATCATCAAAATACGATGACGAACCTATTTCCACTGAATTATCGTCCTTTGTGTCCCAAGCTTTATTATTAAAGTTGAAATTTATAATATTTTCAGTAAATTGTGACCATGCAGACTGACCTGCAGCCACTGCATCGTTACCAGAATATATAACAGTAGGTCCTCCTTGTGCAACAGTATCTCCAAATTCTGCTTTTACTTTTAATTTTATAGATTTTTTCAACAAAACATAACTATAATTGTATGAATCGTATGGTATCTTACCAAGAGTAATATTTCCAGGCATTTGTTTACCAGGTGCAACATCAATTATTAGTGGTTTTCGATTTTCTTTTTTTTCCCATAAAATTATATTATCTTTTTTATTCCAATTTCTTACTGTATTTGTAGTACCCTGTATCGGATTTGTTTTACAAAGTCCTAATTCATGAATTTCTACAATATAATCTGTAGGAGAAACCAAATATGATTGTTCGGTCCAGGAGGACCTAGGTCCTGTTTGTTCAGAAGCTTGTATAGACATATATATATATTTATAGGATAATAAATATATATTAATTAAACTCCTGAAATAGTAATTGTAATTCCTTCACATTCGCTTGTAATACCTTCAGCACATTTTTTTTGTCTCATACTGACATATGTTTTTCTTTGTATTGCTCTCCAGACACTATTTCTTCTTCCTACACTACCAACCAATCCTAACATTACTGACCCACTACCTGCAGTTCTTTGATCAGTTGTACCCATTGCTGTTCTTGTGCTTGCTACTCTTCTAGGGACATATCCACTCATTATATATAAATTAAATATTAAAAAGTTTTAATTATTTTCATTTGTTTTGTAAACTTAAATTTTTCATCATTTAATGTGCCTCTTTTTAGGTTACATTTTAAACAACAAATCACAACATTATCTTTTGAATGTCCTATATCATTATTTATTCTATCTAATGTCCATTGTGCATTTTCTCTAACATTTTCATATGCAATTAGACAATCTTTTTTACAATAATAACATTTCAACTTGGATATAACCAATTTTTCTAAACATTCGTCATATGTTATCAATTTATCAGTTTTTTTCTTTTTTTTATCCTGATTTTTATAACCATTTAATTTTCTCTCCACTTCTTTTTTAACAAAACTAATTCCATCGTATTGTTGTTCTAAATATAATTTATTTAGATACTCAACTTGAGTTAATTTATTAAATATCATTTTATTTGTTATATTATCCACAACCTTTCTAGTTTTATCAGTTTTACCTGTAATACCATCTATATTTCTTTTACCTTTTATTATTATTTTTTTCATTATAAATTATAATATGTTTAAAAATAGTATAGACTTAACTCTAGATAATATATATATATGAGTGATGTTTGTCAAGAACTACAAAATATAAAATATCAAACAATGCTTTTAAATCATAATTCTAAAATATATGAAACTACACCTAATACTGCCAACATTGAATTTTTTTTAGAAAATGAAAAAGAATCAAATAAAAAAAAACCATGGCGTAAATTAAGCAAAGCAATAAAATTAAAAAAAATAAGTAAATATGCTGAAGAATATTGTAAGGAGAATGATTTACCCGAATCTAAAATTAAAGAATTAAAAACATATTTAATAGAATGTTTAGAGAGAAAAAAACTTCAAAGACAGAAAGATGTATTATATGATGTTGATAAAAATACAATTAAAATGATTAATGGTTTAATTTTTAATAAAAATACAAATAAATTTACATTGCGTTCTAGAGATAGAAAATCGGCTTCCTCGTCACTTAAATATGTTTTAAATAAAAGCAAAAATAAAACTAAAACAAAAACAAAAACAAAAAATAAGACAAAATCTTCCAAGAATAAAAAAATAAGTAAAAGTAAAATTGATAGCAATTTAAAAGAATAAATATATATATTATTAATCAATGAATGATGTATTTTGGAATGATTTACCTCAATTAGAAGATAAAAGTGCAGAAGTTGAAAAAAATGCTGAATCTATTTGTGATGTATTTTATGATGAAAAAGATATATCTGATTTTAAAGAGAGTATTATATATTTTATAGATGAATTTCTAAAATCAAATGTAAGACTTTATAAAGATTATAATTTTGATAGTATTTTATACGATTCATTATATGACATAATTACTGATAATTATAATTCTATTATCGATAAATTGCAGGATGATTTAGAATATATTATATATGATTCTATTGAAATTTACTTTTATAAAAATAATAGTTTTAGGTCATATGCTGGTACAACCGTCGTAAAAAAACCAAATAAAAAAAAAATTACCAAATTATTAAAAGAATATGAAAATGTAGAACAACCTGAGCAGCAAACTGAAGAATGGTATAAATTCAGAAGAGAAGGTTTATCGGCAAGTGACATTTGGAAGGCTTTAGATACAGAATCTGCAAAAAATAACCTAATACTAAGCAAATGTAAACCCATTGATTTGTCAAAAAAACAATCAGTGAATATACATTCGCCTTTCCATAATGGACATAAATATGAACCATTATCTATTATGCATTATGAATTTGACTTCAACACAACAGTAGGAGAATTTGGATGTAAAGCACATATTGATTATCCGTTTTTAAGAGCATCTCCTGATGGAATAAATATTGATGAGAAAAGCGATTTATATGGTAGATTAGTAGAAGTTAAAAATCCCACTACTAGAAAATTAACAGGTACCCCTAAAAAAGAGTATTGGATTCAAATGCAATTACAGATGGAGGTATGGGATTTAGAAGAATGTGACTTTTTAGAAACAGTATTTAAGTCTTATGATTCTGAAGATGATTTTATAAAAGATAGTGATTCATTTACAAGAACAGCAAAAAATACTAGAAAAGGCATTATTGTACAATTTTATTATAACGAAAAACCATATTACGAATATCCTCCTGTTGATATAGAAAAAAAAGAATTTGATGAATGGTATGATAAAATAATGGAACAGAATTCTCATATGACTTGGGTTGATAATTGTTATTGGTATTTAGATGATTATTCTTGTGTTTTAGTTCCAAGAAATAAACAATGGTTTAAAGAAGTATATACAGACTTTAAATCATTATGGGATATTATATTAAAAGAGCGTGAATCTGGTTATGAACATAGAAAACCTAAAAAAAGAACAAAAAAAACTACTAAATTAACTCCCAATTCTTTAAAAAAATTAAAATCGGATACGAAAATTTTGTTTATAGATAGTGAATTAAGCCCTAAAATAGATGATAAGCAAAATATTGTTATTAAAGTAAGAACTGAATCATTTGACTTTAATTAATTGATTATTGAACAGTAAAATCCTACTCGTCTACATTTTAAAACCGGTCTGCAATCTTCTTTTTTTTCTTTTTCATTCCATTTTAATTCAGTGTGTTGTAATTTTTTATGTTTTAATTTACTGGGAATCAACTCGAAATTTTCTTTATGTCCTGATAATACAAAAAATATTCCATAACTAATTATTATTAGTAAAACTATATCTAATTTTTTCATTATATAAATAATATTATAAAAGTTTTTATAAAACTTAATTATAAAACTTAATTATAAAACTTAATTATAATATTATTCAACAAGGGTTTAAAATTTAACAAATAAAATATGTATATCATGAATCACGAAGATTGTGTTATTAAGCGCAATGGGGAGAAGGAAATTATTTCATTTGATAAAATATTAAAACGTGTTAAAAGTTTGGGAAAAGATGAATTAAATATAAATTACACTTCATTAACAAAAAAAATCATTGACAGATTATACGATGGTATTTCTACAACATTAATTGATGAATTAACCGCACAACAATGTGCTTCATTGTCTACCACGCATCCTGATTATGGAGTTTTGGCTAGTAGAATTCTTATTTCTAATTGTCACAAAAACACATCTGATAATTTTTTTGAAAGTTGTGAAAAATTATATAATTTCAAAGATATTCATGGGGAAAATTACCCTATTCTTTCTAAACAACAATTTGATATAATTTCTAACCATAAAGATACACTTCAAAACATGCTTAATTATGATAGAGATTATTTGATTGATTATTTTGGTTTTAAAACATTGGAAAGAGCATATTTATTAAGAATAGATAATAACATTATTGAGAGACCTCAACACATGTGGCTACGTGTTGCTATTTGTATTCATAAAGATAATTTGCAAAAAGTAAAAGAAACTTATGATTTAATGAGTCAAAAATATTTTACACACGCTACCCCTACTCTTTTCAATGCTGGAACACCTAGACCACAACTAAGTTCTTGTTATTTAATTGCTATGGAAAATGATAGTATCAAAGGTATCTACAATACTTTGGGTGATTGTGCTGCTATTTCTAAATGGGCAGGTGGTATTGGAATGCATATTCATAATATTAGAGCAAGTGGTTCTCATATTCGAGGAACAAACGGAACCTCTAATGGTATTGTTCCTATGTTGAGGGTTTTTAATAATACAGCTAGATATGTTGACCAAGGAGGTGGTAAACGTTCTGGTTCTTTTGCTATTTATTTGGAACCATGGCATGGTGATATCGAAGAATTCTTAGAGATGAAGAAAAATCATGGAGATGAAGAAGCTAGAGCAAGAGATTTATTTTATGCTCTTTGGATTCCTGATTTATTTATGAAACGAATTCAAGAAAATGGAAATTGGACATTAATGTGCCCCGATAAATGTCCTGGACTTAGTGATGTATACGGTGATGAATTTGAAACATTATATGAAAAATATGAAAATGAAGGAAAAGGTAATAAAACTGTTAAAGCTAGAGATTTATGGTTTAAAATTCTCGATAGTCAAATAGAAACAGGAACACCTTATATGCTTTATAAAGACGCTTGTAATAAAAAATCTAATCAAAAAAATCTAGGAACCATTAAATCAAGTAATTTGTGTACAGAAATTATTGAATATAGTGATGATAAAGAAACAGCTGTTTGTAATTTAGCATCTATCGCTTTAAGCAAATTTGTTAATGAAACTGAAAATCCATTTACAGAAACAATTACCGTTTACACCAAGGATGATTGTAAATGGTGTGATTTATTGAAAGCATTATTGAAACGTAAATCTATTCATTTTCAACAAATCAATATTGGTAAAGATGATTTTGAAAATTTTAAAGAAAAACACCAAGTTGATTCACTACCACAATTATATCATGGAGATAAATTAATTGGTGGATATACTGCCACACTTAATTTGCTTAGAAATACATTTGATTATGAGTTGTTACACAAAGTAACCAAAGTTGTAACCAATAATCTTAATAATGTTATTGATATTAATTTCTATCCTACAGATAAAACAAAAACATCAAATATGCGTCATAGACCAATTGGAATTGGTGTACAGGGATTAGCCGATGCATTTGCAATGATGGATATTCCATTTTATTCAGAAGAGGCAAAAAATATTAATAGAAATATCTTTGAAACAATGTATCATGCAGCTTTAGAAATGAGTATGGAAATAGCAAAAGAACAAGGACCATATTCAACATTTGAAGGTTCTCCTGCTAGTAAGGGTATTCTACAATTTAATATGTGGAATGTA
>MDSZ01243126.1_pt1 | contig 10429 bp, 13 predicted proteins | sample 811201 | NCBI WGS metagenome assembly MDSZ01 (sample SAMN05326647, study PRJNA326480) | marine metagenome | isolation source: seawater | place: Indian Ocean: North | collected 2010
CATGCAAGTCAACAAGCAGCAGCTTGGAAATTTGTTTCGGCCCCAGCGTCAGACATTTACTCAAACCGTCATTCACATTTGCAATCGTATCGATGAAACTGCTCAGCAAGTCAATCCGCACGTGGCATTCCCAATGGAGTACATTCTTCTACTGAGGAAAATGGTACAACGCGTGCCACGTGGGAAGGTCCGGATAGATTGGCTTCAATATTTCAACGTAAAGCAAACGACAATTGACGCGCTGCAGAATATGTACGAGCATTATCAGCAAAACACGTATCGAAGCGATTTGCGCAAGTTGGTTCAAAATTCGTCTCGCTACGATTTCGAATGCATTCGGGAATTGTTTTCTGCATTCCAGCAAAACCATCACGACATTCGCATCTTTATGTTGCCAAAACACTACTACGACGCACAATGTGTGGCTCTGCGCCGGCGTTATGGGTTGCAGCCAAACGACGAGATCGAGCCCCATGTGGGCGAAGTCTTCGTGTGCATGTCTTGCAACACATTCAAGGGTTTTATCATAAAAAAGAACTCGAAATGCAATAATCTGTTCGCGAATGGCCATCACAAAATTATCGTAGACGACGAGACGCTCAAATGCTATTGTGGCCGTCGCTGTGAAAAAACAGACACAAAGAAACGTAAGCGAATTGCCGTCGAATCCTATTTAGAAGGCATCGAGCTCGAAGAGCATCGAAAGCGACGTGCCAAAAAGGATTGGAAAACACATCGCAAAATGATGCAAAACGACTTGTGCGCGCAGACAGAGTGTGTCAAATTCAATATGCTCGGTTGTCTGTTCCAATTCTACGATAATTTGTATCTGTTCTGCCCGTCCTGTGGCAATCCTACAATATTTCACAGTTCACAGTATGATGAGAACGGTTTTACTTGTGGCCAGTGTTTGAAGGAAGGCACATTGTACACGAATGTTTGTTGCTTCATGTGCAATACGTACCGAGGAAAGGACTCGTGGACAACTATATCGTGCATAGACGAAAATCAAGAGACAGAATCATTGGCGATTTGCAATTCGTGTTACAAACCATGGTTGCGGCAGTATGAGCAACCCATACCTAAACAAATGTTGGAACAACAAAAAAAGAAAATGTCTCAAAGGAAAAATCCAAAACGTTAATCATTTACACCATCTATATAAAAAATAAAAGTCATTTCAAATGTCTACTATTAAAGTGAAACCTATCACATCTTCATGGACTACGGCAGCATTTCCAAAAAGAACATCCATGCCAATGACAAATACAACGTCTACAAATATAGACATGGAAGAGATCATATATTTATCAATAATGTGGCTCTCTTTGGGCGCGCTTGTGCTGACATTTATACTAAAACGCAAGACGTAGTGATCTCCCAGCAACACGATCAGACATAGTAGGAAGATTTGTCAGTATATCGTCAATGGGCCAGCCCGCCTGCTGCACGCGATCTTTGTCATAGAATCCGGCAGCTACCCATTGTGAGATAGTTGGCGACCAGTTCCGTTTAATGTCAACAATATCAAATTTAAAATTGTGCCATGTCGACACGTTGGCGCCCATTTGAGACAAAATAGGCCATGTGAAACCAAACTCAACCAATTGATGTGTAGTGTATCTGAGTGCCGCCAATTCAGTGATCGTAATTCTCATTCTTAATAGTTTTTCGGCGTTTAGTTTCAACTGGTGCTTTTGCTGTGTCCACGTGAATGCACACAGTTGTGTTGGTAGAATGCCCATGTCGACCATATGAGACCATGTAAACCCAAAGTCTAATATTTCTTTTCCGCTGTATGCATTATGGACTTCCGACCACGGAATACGTTCACGCACGGCATCGTCGGGGCCAAATCCAAGATCGCGAATAATCGCCAATTTTTTGTTGTGTTTGATGTTGTCACGCATTGTACGAGCTTTTGGTGTCAATGGGGTAATAAAACGTTGAATATTCTGCAAGAGCGTCAAGGGTTGGCTATTTTTGAGTCGATGATGTTCTATTTTGGCGGACACGTCGGCTGCAAGAGCAATGGTGCGATCAGTGCCCAGGTCGGGCAGCAGATTAGGGCTTGCATTACACGTGGAACACTTTGTAGAGTAAGGCATGTCAAAAACACATGTCAAATGGAACGTATGTCCACAGGAAAAGACGGCCGAATTTGAGCTGCCTATAGTTTCATTGCACAGAGTACACAGTGACATTCATGATTAAAAAAAGAGTCCTTTTTATAATAGAAATTAATTGTTTAGTTAATCGTTTCGACCAATTACTTTGTGGTTTCGGCAGCCTTGGCAGCTTTGGTCGATTTCACTTTTGGCTTTTTCGCTTCCGCAGAGGCAAGACTTTTCTTGGCTTTGGCAGGCGCGGCCGATTTGACTTTGGGCTTTTTCTTGGAGAGTTTTCTGTTTTTTCCTTTGCGGAAACCTGCTTCGTCTTCCTCAAACTCCTCGTCGCCTCTGACAACAATGGCATTGCATCTGTGAAGGACAACGTCGAGTGGAGATCCTGGTCTAGAGTAGGATAGAGCAGTGCCCATGATGAAACGGGACGCAAGCTCTTGGTCTCCTAGTTCAGCAGAAAGCTGGGCCAGTGTAGTGACAACAAATTGAAGCTTGTCGTGTGGAACGCCGGTCTGGAGTGCACGGTTCTTGCGCTTTCCTTTGTCGGCTGCGTTGGGAATGTCGGCACAGATGACGTCACCCGGGTAGATAACAGTAGATCCGTTGTTGAACAGGGTGTTGAGACCTCCCATGGTCATGACAAATCCTTGTTCAAAAACATCCTTTTCAGGAGTAAATTCGGTGACGGCAACGCCTGCGTAGCGGAGTCCCTGCATCACGAAATATTTTTCCAAATATGGATCATCCTCTTCGGCATCGATAATAGAACCACCCGAAGCGTTCAAAAGTCTTTCGTCTCCCTTCAAACCGTTGGCAAACGAAAACACATGCATCTGATGATCGCCGTAGCGACGAACATTGGGTTTGTTGGTCTGCATCAGAATCTCTCCCTCAAGGACTTTGAAGGCTTCATCTGTAGCGACAGCGGGAAACATAGGATCGATCACGTTTCCGTACTTGGTTTGCTGATAATGACGAATATCGTACGCAACATTAATGTCGAAAGACGTGGGACGGGCAAAGGGTTTGATACGGCGACGCTTAGCGTTACTGTAAGACATATTGGTTAGTAAAAAAAGAAGCGATTTATATACTGCGTTTTTGTTTATATACGCATGAGCACCTCAATGCGTTCTAAAAGTTTACTCGTCTCTGTAACATAGCGAGCGGTTTTCTGCGACGTAGTGACCGGCTTTTTCATCGTCACTTGCGAGACGATTCCGATAGGAATAGACATAAGGGCATCTTGCCAATCATCACAGCAATCCATGGTGGGAACAACCTCTATGTAAGGCGTGTTTCTGGCAAGTGATTCGCGAACACCATTTGGATTCGGAAATCCTTGCACGCGATTTTCACCTTCGCGCTGCACAAATGAAATCCAAACTTGATCGCCGCGTCTAAGGCGACCCTTTTCGGGAGACCAATAACGTGCTACGCGTGAGCGACCTCTGACATTGACGTTGAGCAAACGCTGCCATTTGGAACCTGTATCCATGTCGTTATTGAGAATACCAAAATAATTCCAATCGTTCAGAATCGCGTCAAGATTACTATACTTGAGTTCTTCCGAATTGGGTAACTTTTCGTTGCGGAGCATGTAGTTCATGACTGGTAGATTCGCCACTACGTTGTGACCACCCACAGCGCGAGCGTCATTGCGACGGACAAAAAGAATGTCGCCTTCCGAGTAATGCTTCTCGAAACCGCGCTGGAACGGTCTGACAAAAAGAGGAGCGCGCGCAGTCGCATTCACCATTTGCTCGGGCACGTTGTTGTGCAGAGTAGGATTTTGAAGCGCTGCAACACCCGGCTTGCTGCCGTAATCGCCGCGAACAGACGAGGAGGACTTGAAAGAAAATGGAGACTTAGAGTTGACATTTCCAAGAGTCGGAGTACCAGACAGCGATGCGATCGAAGCCATCGTATTTACAGAATTGCAACCCTATTTATACTGTCATACTGTCGTTGTTGTACGAACAAACAAGAACAATTTTTCCACACATTGGATTTACGAAAAACTATACGGCTTGATGCTCTGTGTTTTTGACGCCACTTCTTTACTCAACGGTCCCTTATAATATTTAATCAAATCCAACTTGTGCTTTGATAAAGCTATCCACTGCTTAATCGCACCGTTATCTACCTTTGTACGACCTGTCACATTGTTACGTGACAAAATGTTCTCGCGGCGGACATGCTTTTGCATCGCATTGACAAACGATATCTCAGATCCCACCATACGCTTCATGTTCATGCGATGCTTGGAAAAATGTGCCTTGCACGTCTCGGCCGTCACGTTAGGCGCTTCAATACCTTGACGCTCTAAAGGCTCCTTGACGTGCGTCCTGTACAAATCCGCTTGCAACGAATAAATCTCGTCGTCGCGCACTTTGCCCACCATTTGCGAATCAATCTCCTGCATTCGCTGAATCACCGAGTGTGCTTCACCCGAACCACCATCACCATATTGACACAATGCACACTTACAACCGTCGTCGTGCGCTTCCTCCTCGTCGTCCGAAAAGTGACACGGCACAAATTCGCCCGGATCGTCTTCCATATCCATGCCCGTATTGTCGGCCACGGCCTCGAAATCCAACGCAGGTAAGATATCCATTACCCGAAGAACCGTGACTTATATACCCTCGTTTGTCGATGGACCCTATTTAAAACCAGCCACTCACCAATAACCACATGTTTGCCGTCGCCACAAATTCGAGAGAACGCGCCAGAATCATATCCGCATACGTCGATCACTTTGTCGCCAGAGGCGTGGAAGGCGTTCTCGAAGACGACGGCGCCGAGTATGGACGGTTGTACAACAAGTATGGAGATATAGACGCACGTATGGAAAAAATATGGGCCGAAAACGCGCGCGTCTACTGCTCAGAACTTGGCATTCCATGGATTCGACCCTTCACGGCTTCGAAATTCATATTCCTCGAAACCCATTTGTTAAACGCCCTCAAAACACAACGGTACACGCCTGGCAAAAAAACAAAACGCGAATGGTTACGCAAGAAATTGTCCGAGTGCATTGACACCGTCGTTGTCGTATGCTCTCCAGTGTTGCAAGAGTTAGACGACGAAGACGCAGTGGAAGCGGAGCAACGCCAGGTTCAACGCCAGCACAAAGAAATGATCGAAAGACATAGACGCGAACAGGCCGAATGGACCCAAAAGAATGCGGACAACGAAAGAAAGTTTCGAACTGTCAAAGACGAAATGTACAAATTGCGCAGAGTGTGTCGTGAGCAATTATCAGACTTGGGCGCTGCGCTTTTCGACTCATCCGAAGCCAAATTTAATCAATTCGTATCTAATTGAAATGATGGTATATAATATACTTTATTTTTTTGTAAACTCGATGCGATCACGATGCGTATACCTGTGGCCCTGTTTATTTTTTATCTCAAACGGTCTTTGCGCGCTGCAGTTACTCATAGAAACAAAAGACTTACACCCTTTCCTACGCCAATATACACACATGACAATGCTTCTTACGGCTTTGTACTCGGTTATTGCGGTTCGTCAGCTCGACGTCGCTGCCCTGTGCACGCTATGCTTTGTATTTTCCGTGCAGTGGCATTCGGGTCTGCAAAACTGGCAACTGGCCGATGGCTGGCTGTCGCGCGCTGCTATTTTATACGTCATGGCTCGGCCCGTCGTGGAACATGGGCTGGCAGCCATTATGATTGCGGCTTTTATGGTGGGAGTCACATGGGTGTGGAAAACTGAACTAGCTATGTACATATTTTTTGGCGTCATTGGGATGCTGCTGCTGATTCAATACAAAAAACTATTCTTGGGAGACGTGTTTGCCACGACCGTTTTTGCAGTGTCTGGATACATATGTTATCACGCGGAAGATTTGGGGCTACATGGTCTATGGCACTCGTTCATGGCGACTGGGGCCGCATTTGCTGTAACGGCACAAAAGGATAGCAAATGGCATTTGCTCATACCATGGTCCAAACGCGATTTAAAACCCACCTCATCAGCTCCAGTTTTAAAACCATCTGCCAATAAACTACGTGCACATATTGAATTTTAATCATGACATCTGTTAAAAGTCTTTATTACCTGTCTACAAGCGCTGGGATCCCCGTCTACAACGCCAAAAACGTGCTCATCGGGTCAACTACGCAATACAGAGCGATTGCACACACGGGAAAGTGCATAGGAAGCATTCAAATAGATACGGGCGACTGGATTTCGGGATTCGGCTACCTAAATGAATCGGGTATCCACTGGACAAAGTTTGGCACCGAAGGACGTCATTTATTTATGTATAGCAGACAATTTTGTACGAATCAAGCAGGATAGTGTTTTATTTTCTCTTATGTTATATGAATGTTATGTGTATGAATGCCTTTCTTGTTTAAATCATGCTTGCCAAAAGAATGCTCAGAGCCACGGCCACCATGGACAACCCGATGGTCGACGCACTATTTTGTGTATCCGAAGAGTCGTCGCTCGGCGAACTTGGTGTCACTGGCTTTGAAGTGTCTGGTGCCGGTGCTGGCGCTGGAGGTGCCGGTGGCAGTTTACAACAGTTGGTCGACGCGTTTCCAAAGTTGACGTTCGCCGGACAATCGCCCACCATAGAGCAACGGGCGTTTTCGTCTAGAATTGCTGGAGCTTGGCATATATGATCGTCCCCAAAGTTTGATGTCCGTCCTGCGTAGTCCGCACATGCAGCGTATTGATCCCAGAAAGAATAGGAGTGAGAAATCCACTTGCCATTTTGCATATCAGTGTCTTCCTTAACAGTCATTGTAAACGTAAACGCACCGGAGGCGGGAGCAGTCCATGTAGCCGATACGGATGTCCATAAGACGTTGCCATTCGTATGTCCGATGCCACGAGATCCGCGGTAACAGCTGAATCCAAGTACTTGAGCTCCCGCGGACGGATTTGAAAAGTCAGAACCCGTCACAATGCCAGTTCCTGGATTAGATGCTGAGCTGCTAGAAAGCCCAACAAAAAACCCGCCAATTTGTTTCGATGAGTCTTCATTACGCAATGTGATCGTGTACGTTGTGTTTGGCTCATAAAGAACATCAGTTAACTGTGGTGAATATGTCTCGGAAATCAAAAGGGGCGGAGAAAACGCCAATTCGTATCCGTCCCGGATCAAGTAACCATTGCCGTATTTCGGATTGCCAAAACCAGGTGGAGGCAATTGGCCATCGACCGAACATATAGACGGACCCGGACCGTCTTGTGTCCAATAGACTGACCAATCTTGTCCGTATGCACTGGAAATCAACAGGGACAAAAGAACGAGAGAATTCATTTTTTTCAACGCTATATTTTGCACCAAACAATGTAAAAAAATTAAATGTCCAATATATGTGAGACGTTAGACCTGTCAGACGTATCAAAACGATGTGGCGGTCTTGTTCAAAAGGTGTTTGATGCGCCACAAGCACTTACACGTGTACAAAGAAAAGAACCTATAAAAGTATACTGACACGGGAGTAAATGGCAGGTAGACTGAACCGAAGAAATTTCCTGTTAGAAGGTTCTCCAGTTGTATTGGCACGCGAAACGCCTCAGTCCACCCCGAAAATAAAATGCGTGTGTGGTTCTAAAGATGGCTTTGATAGTTTGTTTCGACTGAATGTGGCTGCAGCTATTCTGCACGCGTTGCTGGCTATCATGGCGCTCGGGTCGGGTCTTGCTGGCAACAGTCCGTTTCAGGTCGTAGTGACTCGTAATTTGCCTATTGTACCAGAACCCGTGCCATTCCCATTTAACTCGACGCAGTGTGGCGGCGAGTCATACGACGATGTTTTCGAGTGGTTCAAATGCATTCGTGAAAACTTTGAAGACGATTACAAGACTGGGCTTGTCGAAGATTATGGCTACAATGTCATATCGGAAACGTCGGGGTCTCCAGATACCGTGATGCCACCATTTAAGACAACCTATCTCGTGAATGACGAATGGCAAATGTGGACGCTGATCTTTGCATTTTCTTTATTGACGTCACTTTCGCATTCACTCATTGCATGGCCACTGCGAAGCCAATACCAAGAATGGCTCTCTATGAACGTGCAACCTTTGCGATACTTGGAGTACTCTGTGACAGCTTCCATCATGTTTGTTATCGTATTGGCACTCACGCGCGTGACAGACTTGTATTTGTTGCTCGCGAACGCGCTCTTAATGTGCACGGTCAACGTGTTTGGCGGCTTGATTGAATATATTGCGCCTCAAGCATGGGCCATTCGCGGATGGGCTTGGCTCGTCTCTGCCGTAGTGTTTATATTTCAATTCTGGCAGTTGTGGGACATTTACGCGTTGACGGTAGAGCCGTGGCTTAATGGTCCTACAGCAGAGCTTATGGAACAGTTATTTGGATTTGTGACGATACTCAATGCTGTCATATTGACATGCTTTTTGACATTTCCAATTGTGAATCTGGTGCAATTTTTCTATTATACGAATGAACGCTGTAAAAGTTGCATGCAACGCGAGAGCAAGGAAGATTTGTTTTTCGCTGTGCGTTTCGAGGCGGCCTATGTCTTTTGTTCGTTGATTGCAAAAGCGGCCTTGGTCATCATTGTATTTGTAGCTTCTGTACAAAGAGGTGATTAAAAAAGAATGAACCTGTTTAATTTTTTGTATTTGAATCTCCTAGTGTAAATACAGCACGCGTTGGCGCCAAAACTTTGCCGTCTGGTGTTTTCCAGAATCCGTTGTTTTCTTGTCCACAATCTTGACTATTTGTAAAGTATGACTTGTGTGCCAATGGCTTTGCATGGAGCTCGCTCGGAATGTGATTGGAAAGTTCTCTTAGTTTGTGACACTTATTCTCACGGTTCCAGTAGTGTTTGAAAAGACTTTGAAGGTGTAGACAATTTGTGCCACATGGCGTGTAGTCATTGGACCAGCATTCTTTTGCGGCGTGCATCATGTCAATGTCGTAGAATACGTCCTTTGGAATACCACAAGGAGGATCGGGGAGTTTCTTATGGTGAACGCCAAAAGCTACAGAACTGAATGCGATAACAAGAGCAACAATGCGCATTTTAGTCTTAAAGCGACTAACTATTTATACTGTCTTTTATTGACGTTTTGGTCTGGGTTTTTTTACGAACACATTTGTCAAAACAATCTTGGTAGTCTAAAAACTTAACTGGATTGTATATGTATTGAGGTTTGCCTACCCACCAGAATTTATATTTCCAACACTTTTCAGTACACTCTTTTCCAAGGGATGGATCCATTCTTTTTTATGAAGGCATCTGTATAAATATAGCCAAAGTGTTGGTCGACATGATTGGCTTTCACATGCAATCCTCTTTGGTGTTGGTGGGTGCCGTAAGTGCTGTCATGTTAGTTCGATACCTGATGAAGGATTCGATGGATTCAAAGCCAAAACATGAATCAGTATAAACGTTTAAGATACGTTGAACAACATGATTGGTCGCTATCTGGTGATGACTCTGTGTGTCATTTGTTGTATCTTACAAATTCGCAATTACAATCGGTATTTGGTGGATCATCGGCGAAAGCACAATGAGGCCGTCACGTATTTGAACTCGGACGTGTGTTCGGATCCTGTAACTAAATCCGAGTTGGGTACGTTTAATTTGTGCGAAAAGGCGTCGCACATTGTGTCTGAAAATCCTTCTTCGGCGGCCTTTTATGACATTTTGAACGATTGGTATCCATGTGGTCATGGCCGTTGTGAGGGCGTTGGCGATTGGTTGATGGCCAACTTGCATTGGCTATTGCTGGTCATTGTTGTCATTAGCATGATGATTTATTTCAAATGGGTCGAGCACCAGCGTGATATTTTGTATACGAAAATGCATTTGCCAACTCGGCTTTTGTCTGCGCCACATGTGGATTAGTAGTATAAACTGTTCGTGCCAAATCGTAAATGAATGATTGGGAGACTCATCAGGTAAAGTTCATGCCCGCTGAAGGATTGACTCAGAACGAAACGTCTGTGCGCGTTCTTGATCACGACGAGGCGGAAGAAGACCGTCAAGACAAAATGATGGAGCGAATCGACATGTTGCAAGAAGAAACGTCTGTTGAACAATTGGAAGAGCGGCGCAATCTTTCCGAAAAAGTCAAACAAGACCCGGGCTACAAATTTTTGATGATGGTGGCTGCCTTTTCGTCGCAGCGTTTATCCAAAATAGTGTCGTCGGACGCGTATGCAAAAAAGGTGACAGAGTGTGTGATAGGTTGTGACGATAACGCCTCTGAGGAAGAGTGGTTACAAGCGCCAGAGGTGTCGGGTATAGTGCATCTGTCTACAGAGGTGTATGGTCATCTTA
>MDSZ01046616.1_pt1 | contig 10427 bp, 9 predicted proteins | sample 811201 | NCBI WGS metagenome assembly MDSZ01 (sample SAMN05326647, study PRJNA326480) | marine metagenome | isolation source: seawater | place: Indian Ocean: North | collected 2010
CAGCTGGCCGAGAATGTCGCGCCGCTGGTCAAGCAGCTGATGGACGGTCACGACGCTTTCGTCGCCCCGGCCACCACCTCGGGCAAGGCAATCGCGCCGCGCGTCGCCGCGCTGCTCGACGTCATGCAGATCAGCGACATCCTGTCGGTGGAGGGCGAGGACACGTTCACTCGCCCGATCTACGCCGGCAATGCCATCGCCACCGTGCAGACGTCGGATGCCAAGAAGGTCATCACCGTGCGCGGCACCGCCTTCGACAAGGCTGCGGCAGAAGGCGGATCGGGCAGCGTCGAGGCGGTCGCGACGACCGGCGAGGCCGGCCTGTCGACGTTCGAGGGGCAGGAGATCGCCGAGCTGACCCGGCCGGAACTGACCAGCGCGAAGATCATCGTGTCGGGCGGCCGCGCGCTGGGTTCGGCGGAGAAGTTCACCGAGGTGATCGAGCCGCTGGCCGACAAGCTGGGCGCTGGCGTCGGCGCCAGCCGCGCGGCGGTGGACGCAGGGTACGTCCCCAACGACTACCAGGTCGGCCAGACCGGCAAGATCGTGGCACCCGAGGCCTATTTCGCGATCGGCATCTCGGGCGCGATCCAGCATCTTGCCGGGATGAAGGATTCCAAGGTCATCGTCGCGATCAACAAGGACGAGGACGCCCCGATCTTCCAGGTCGCGGACATCGGCCTGGTCGCGGACCTGTTCAAGGCGGTGCCCGAGCTGACCGAGAAGCTTTAGATCCTTCTCCCGAAACGAATTGCTAGAGATCCCCCTGCGCGATAAGATCGCGTCAGGGGGATTTCCTTATGCGCTCTGCTCCAATTGCTCTTGGTGCGGCTTTTTATTTCGCCATCAACCTCAACGCGCCGCTTTCTGCGCAAGAGGTCGTTCTCGCCCCCTCCGGTCCATGGCAATTGAATGCGGATGAGGAAAAATGCCGGATAGTCCAAGATTACGGCGAGGGCGACAATCGGCACGTTCTCTACTTCGAGCAATATGAGCCATCGGGATTCTTTGTATGGCTCGCCGCCGGTCCCTCGGTCGCTCAATTCCGCGAAGGGCGGGATATTGAGTACAAATTTGGGCCGAATGGCGAGGAGGGGACCGCCGGTTTTGGCGAGGTGATCTTCGGAAGCTACGGCCCTGCTGTATTGGCAATCGGTTTGATCACTAGCACCCCAAAATGGGTAAAGAGCTACCGCATCCCCTCTAGGCAAGAGCAGCCGCCAGCTGCGCCCAGCGATAGAGATCAAGCGAAGACAATAGAAACCCTGACGCTATCGCAGAGGAAACGCGATGACGTCGTTTTCCAGTTGGCGTCACTCGATCGCGCTTTGGGCGCGATGGATGTTTGCACAGCCGATCTGGTGCAGAGCTGGGGGCTCGATGCTGAGGCGATAAGCAGCGCGCAATCGGGAGTCGTCGTCACCAATCCAGCCAAGGTCGCCAAGGAGATACAGAACAACCTCACGGAAGGCGCTGCGCCCGGCAAAGGGGCCCTCGTGTCGGCACGCATCATTGTGAAATCCGACGGTACGATCGGCGATTGCAAAGTTATGAAGCGCTCCGTGGCGAAAAGCTATGACGTACAGAAACTGGTTTGCGGCATCATTCGCGAAGAAGCGTCTTTCGAACCCGCCATTGGCGCAGACGGCGCGCCTATCGATGACTTTTACATGTTTAACATTCGATATGATTGGTGAACGGTCTTCGCGCAGGTCTCAGCACCGATCCAGCACCTTGCAGCGATGAAGGATTCCAAGGTCGTCGTCGCGATCAACAAAGAGGAGGACGCGATCTTCCAGGTCGCGGACATCGGCCTGGTCGCGGACCTGTTCAAGGCGGTGCCCGAGCTGACCGAGAAGCTCTGATGCGAGATAGGCGGGAGCGCTTCAACCAGAGGTGCTCCCAAGCCTCCTGAAAAGCGCGTCGATCAAGGATGAAAGGGCCGCAAGAGCTTCGCCGTCGTTGAGTACTTCGGCGGGAAAGCCCGGGTGACCCTCGATATTCTCGGAGAAGAGCGGGCCGACGATTGCGGTCAGATCGGCGTACAGGGTCTGCCGCGCTGATTCGTCCGCGTAGGCCTTCGTCCGGGCCAGCCGCTCGAAGTGGACCTGTATCGATCCGGATCGATCCTTTCTGAAAGATAGCGGATAGACCGGTTCCGCCCGGCTTACGATCGCAACCAGCGCTGCCTGCGCCTTAGTGACGGTGACGGTCCCACCTGCATTCTCGATGAGATCGATGAATTTGGGTGCGGCGAGCCGCGCCTCGTCGCTCAATGGTGTTCTTTCGATCCATTCTGAGATTGTAAGGGGCGTTTTGGACTGGCCCGACCGCTTCGCAAGCCGCGCCCTCTCGGATACACCGATAATGCGCGGATTGAGGGCCCTCGTGCCGTCAGCACCTTCGAACCAGCGCAGTTCAACCGCCCGAACGTCGGCGCGCATCTGCTCGTCGAGAAACTCGACGATGCGCGCCAGTTCGCTTGGAATACGGTCCGCCACGAAGACAAGCTTCACCCGCCCGGCCGCGAAGTTGGCATCGACTTGATCCCAGAACTCCGAGGGGTCCCGGTCGTCTCCGAGGAAGGCCGACAGCACCTCATCCGGATCGAGCAAATGTTCCGAAGCCGTCTCGTAAAAACTGCCCGCAATGGTTCCAGCGTCCCAGTAGGCCGTCCCATTTGCGGCATAGTCCAGCATCTGACCGACCACTTCGCGCCGCAGCCTCGTCTCGACGGCCCGCTTGACCTCTACGAGGACCGGAACTCCCGCGGTCGTCACGTAAAGGTGATCGAGAGACCACCGCCCCGTCGATTCCCCATCCGCTATGGACTGCTCTCGTTGCACCAGCAGCAGTTCGCCATCGTCATCGCCAATCACAGCCGGATGACGTGCGATCAACTGCTGCATCTGGTCTTCATCCTGCGGCGCGGAGGGTTTCATCTCGACCAGCTCCCCTGCGGCATTGATTGCGTACAGATTGCCTGCTGCCATTGCGCAGTTCCCTCGCTTTTCGAAACCCTCAGATCATCTGCGTGATCGCGTGCAGCGTAATGCCTACAAGCCCACCAACCAGCGTGCCGTTGATACGGATGAATTGCAGATCGCGGCCCACCGCGCTCTCGATCCGGTCGGTCACCGTGCCCGCATCCCAGCGCTTCACGGTTTCGGACACCAGCGCCACGATCTGCGCGCCGTAACGGGATGTCAGCCCCACCGCAGTGCGTCGTGCGAAGCGGTTGATCTGGCGTTGCAGGCGCGGATCGTCCTGCAGTGCCTTGCCCACTTCGCGCAGGGCACCGCGCAGCTCCTCGCCCAGCTCGCTGTCGGGGTCGCGTGCGCGGGTGATCAGCGAGCGGCGAATGCGCTCCCACACGCCCATCCACCAGTCGGCGAGCGCGGGATTTTCCAGCAGGTCCATCTTCACCGCCTCGACCTTGGCCCTCATATCCGGGGCGGTCTTGAGCTGAACGGCCAGCTTGACCAGCGCGGTGTCGATCTTGCCGCGCATCGGGTGATCGGGATCGACCAGCACCTCGGCCAGGAGGCGATACACGCCGTCCAGCACCGAGCTGGAGATGCGCGAATCGAGTCCCGTCCAGCGCAGCACCGAATTGGCGCGGCTGCGGATGATCTCGCGCACGGCCTCCTCGTTGTCCTCCAGCGTCAGCCCGGCCCAGCGGATAAGCCCGTCGAGCAGGGGGCGGTGGCGACCATCGGCGATCAGGTTCTCGAGCAATCCGCCCAGCAGCGGGGCCAGCTCCACCTTGGCGAGCTGGCTTGCGAGCCCCGCGCGCACCCGCAGGCCAAGTCTTTCCGGATCGAGCGATTCGAGCACTTCGGCAATCAGTTCCGCCCCGCCGCCCATCAGGCGCGAACGCTCCCCCCCTTCCCGCTGGGCAAGGAATTCCCCTGCGGAACCCGCCACATTCATCCGTCGCATCCGGCGCGCGACCACCGAGGGGGTGAGGAAATTGTCGCGCAGAAACTGCGCCATGGTGTCGGCGATCCGGTCTTTCTTCTTCGGAATGATCGCAGTGTGCGGGATCGGCAGCCCCAGCGGATGGCGGAAGAGAGCCGTCACCGCGAACCAGTCCGCCAGCCCGCCGACCATCGCCGCCTCGGCGAAGGCGTTGACGTAACCCCACGCCGGGTGCGCATCGATGAGGGTATGGCTGATGGCAAAGACGCTAGCCATCAGCACCAGCATGGCCGTCGCGGCCCGGCGCATGGCGCGCGCGCGATCGGGCGTGGTCTGGATGCTGGCGAAGGTCTGGGCGGGTGGCAGGGTCACTCGGCAGGCGCGGGGTCGGCCTCGTCGCCACGCGCGCCATGCGTCGTGTCGTCGCCCGGCCGATAGCTGAGCAGCCGCGTGCGCAGCCACGGTCCGACGCGCTTCTCGAACCCGTCCGCCAGGCTGAAGCCTGCGGGCACGATCAGCAGGGTCAGCAATGTCGAAACGACCAGCCCGCCGATCACCATCGTGCCCATCGGCGCGCGCCAGGCGCCATCGCCCGAGCCAAGAATACCGGAAAGTGCGGTCGGAATCATGCCCGCCGTCATGGCGAAGGTGGTCATCACGATGGGCTGCGCGCGCTTGTGGCCTGCATCAAGGATCGCATCCATCTTGTCGCGCCCTTCGGCCATCGCCTCGATCGCGAAGTCGATCAGCAGGATCGAGTTCTTGGAGACGATGCCCAGCAGCAGCAGCACGCCGATATAGACAGGCATGGATTGCGGCTGGCCGACCAGCCAGACCAGGAAAATCCCGCCCAGCGGCGCCAGCGCGAGGCTCGTCATGTTGACCAGCGGGCTCATCAGCCGCTTGTACAGCAGCACCAGCACCGCGAACACGAGCAGGATGCCCGAGATGACGGCATACATCAGGCTGACCTGAAGCTCCTGCTGCCACTGTTCCTCGCCCACCGCATCGCGGGTGACGCCCTGCGGCAGGTCCTGCAGCGCAGGAAGCGCGTCGATCTGTTCGCGCGCGGTGCCACTGACGACACCCTCCGCAAGATCCGCGCCGACCAGCACGCGGCGGCTCTGGTTGTAGCGCTGGATCGCGGTCGGTCCCGAGCCGAAGCTCACCTCGGCAACCCGGGACAGGGGCACGGTGCCTCCCCCAAGCGTGGGCACGGGCAAGTTCTCGATCGTGGTCAGGCTTTCGCGCGAGGATTCGGGCAGCTTTACCGTGATCGGGATCTGCCGATCCGACAGGGAGAACTTGGCCGCATTCTGTTCGATCTCGCCCAGCGTGGCGATGCGGATGGTCTGGCTCAGCGCCGCGGTCGACACGCCGAGGTCGGCTGCAAGATCGGGGCGCGGTTCGATAATCAGCTCGGGCCGGTTGAGGTCGGCCTCGATCCGGGGCGCGACAAGCGTATCGAGCCCCTGCATCTGTTCGACCAGCTCTGAAGCGGTTTCTTCCAGAACGGCCGGGTCCGATCCGGCCAGCATCACGGTGATGTCACGGCCGCTGCCGCCGCCACCGCCTTGCTGCGACTGGAAGCGCACGCGGGCATCGGGAATCTTTGCAAGCTCGGGGGCAAGCTGGCGTTCGAACTGGATCGAGGTGCGCTCGCGATCGGGCTTGAGGGTGACGTAGAGCGTCGCGTTGCCCATCCGCACGCGTTCCAGTGCGCGTTCAACTTCAGGCTGTTCGTACAGCAGTGCGGCAACGCGGTCGGCCACCTGTTCGGTGTCTTCCAGCGTGGTGCCCGGCACCATCTCGATCTGCACCTGGCTGTTGTCGCTATCGACGTTGGGCTGGAACTGGCCCGGCACGCTCATGAACAGCTGGACCGTCAGCAACAGCGCGAAATAGCCGATCATCAGCATCCATACGCGGTGGTCGTAGAAGCGCGCTTCGAGGTAGCGCCAGACTTCATGCATGCGCCGGCCAAAGGCCCTGCTCAGCAGGCCGAGCCCCTTCAGCAACAGCCAGCCAGCCGCGAACGAAAGGACGCCAACCACCATGAGCTGCACGACGCCCACGAGACGATTGTAGAACTGCCCGGCCAGGGATTCGGGTGAAGACGCGACCGACGCGCCGACCTTGTCCGCCAGACCCAGGCTGCCGATCATGCCGTTCAGGATGAAGAACGCCGCACCCGTCGTACCGATCAGCAACAGGACGGTGACGAGCAGCATCGGGAGGTAGGCAAACCGCTTCCTTGGCGGCTCGATCCCCTCTCGCCGGCGTTGCATCTTGCCGCGTTCCAGCGACCAGTGAAGAATCCCCATGTAGCGATCCATCATCGGCCCCTCGCCGTGGGTCGCGTGGCCCTTGGACTGGAGGAAATAGGCCGCCAGCATCGGCGTGATCATGCGCGCAACGGCCAGCGACATGAGCACCGCGATCACCACGGTGATCCCGAAGTTCTTGAAGAACTGGCCGGAAATACCGGGCATCAGGCCGACGGGCAGGAACACCGCGACGATGCAGAAACTGGTCGCGACCACCGGCAGGCCGATCTCGTCCGCCGCGTCGATCGACGCCTGATAGGCATTCTTGCCCATTCGCATGTGTCTGACGATGTTCTCGATCTCCACGATCGCATCGTCGACCAGCACGCCTGCCACCAGCGCGAGCGCCAGCAGCGACAACGAGTTCAGGTTGAACCCCAGCAGGTCCATGAACCAGAAGGTGGGAATCGCGGAAAGCGGGATTGCGACGGCGGCGATGAAGGTCGCACGCCAGTCGCGCAGGAAGAAGAACACCACGACGACCGCGAGCAGCGCGCCCTCGATCATCATCGCCATCGAGCTTTCGTACTGCTCCTCGGTATATTTCACCGAATCGGACAGCTGGATGAAGCGCACACCGGGGTTTTCGGCCTCGATTTTCTCGATTTCCGCCAGGGCGCCCTGGAAGGTCGACACGTCCGAGGCACCCTTGGCGCGCGACATCGCGAAATTGACGACTTCCTTGTCCTGGACCTTGCTGATGGAGGTCTGTTCGGAATAGCCGTCGCGTACAGTGGCGACGTCCGCCAGCTTCACGGTGCGACCGTCGCCCAGCTGGATCTGCTGCTGGGACAGCGCATAGGCATCCTGGCTGTTGCCCAGCACGCGGACGGACTGACGCGTACCGCCCACCTCTGCCGCGCCGCCGGCGGCATTGAGGTTGTTCTGCCGCAGCACATTGTTGAGCTGGCTGGCGGTCACGCCGTAGGCCTGGATCCTTTCCAGATCGAGGATGACCTCGATCTCGCGATCGACACCGGCGAAGCGGTTGACCTCGGCCATTCCCTCCACGCTCAGCAGGCGTTTGGCGACGACATCGTCGATGAACCAGCTGAGCTGTTCGAGCGTCATGTCATTGGCTTCGACCGCATAGATTCCCAGGAAGCCGCCAGACACTTCCTGTTTCGAGACCCTGGGTTCCAGGATGCCATCGGGCAGGGAACCGCGCACGGTATCGATCGCATTGGTCACTTCGGACACGGCATCGTCCGGATCGATGCCGATTTCGAACTCGATGAACGTGCTCGAATTGCCCTCCGAAGCGGTCGAGTTGATCGTCTTCACGCCGTTGATGGAGCGCACAGCGGATTCAACCAGCTGGGTGATCTGGTTCTCGATCTCGGTCGGCGCGGCGCCGGGCTGCGAGATGCTGACATTGACCGCGGGGAATTCGATGTCCGGGTTGTTGACCACGTCCATCGACCGGAAGCTCAGCACGCCTGCAAACAGCAGGGCCGTGAAGATCACCAGCGGTATGACCGGATTGCGGATCGACCAGGCGGAGATGTTGCGGAAATCCATGACCGGTCAATCTTCCTCGTCTCGCATGACGGGGTCCACACGCTCTCCGGGATTGAGGAAGCCGCCAGCCCGCAGCACGATCCGCTCGCTACCGGAAATGCCGCTCTGGATAGCGATCCCGCGTGAGGTCACCATACCGGTCTCGACCGGGCGGCGCTGAACGGTGTTGTCGGCATCGACAATATAGACATAGCTGCCATCGTCATCGGCCAGGACGGCGCTTTCGGGAAGCAGCGGCGCCACGGTGGTCCCGCTACGAATGGTCGCGGTCGCGAAGCCGCCGGGACGCAGGCCGGGCGCGTAGGAGAGCGCGATGCGCGCCGTACCCTGCCGGCTCTGTTCGTCCACGGTCGGCTCGATCTGCCAGATCTGCCCCTGGTAGGTCTCGCTCGCCCCGACCGGCGAGACTTCGGCACCGACGCCCACGGAAAGCTGCTGCAGCTCGTTCTCGCCGACCCGCGCGCGCAGTTCCATCTGGCCGCCCTGCGCGATCACGAAAGCGGACGACGTGCCCGCGCCCACGGTCTGGCCGGGTTCGATATTGCGTTCCAGCACCAGGCCCGAAGCGGGCGCGACGATGTTGAGCCGCTGCGTGCGCTCGCGCAGTTCGGCGAGCTGGGCCTGTGCCACATCCACCCGGGCGCGCGCGGCGTCGCGCGTCGCCGTCAACCGGTCGACATCGGCGGTCGACACGAACCCGCGCTCCACCAGCTGCAGCGCGCGGTCGAGATTGTTCTGCGCCAGTTCCGCATCGGCCCGCGCAACCTGCACCTGCGCCGCCTGCGCGCGCGCCTGCTGGTTCTGGACGGAGCGATCGATCGAAGCGAGCACCTGGCCCTGGCGCACCCACTGGCCTTGCTCGACATTGACGGAAACCACACGGCCACCCTCGCCCACGACCCCCACGGGCAGTGCACGACGCGCGCCGATCGTGCCGGTAGCGGTGATCGTACCCTCGATCGTCGCGCTGCCGGGCTGGATCACGGTGATCTGCGGGGCCTGGCCTTCGGTGCCCGCGTTCTGCGGAGCCGCATTCGTGGAGCTGAGGAAAAACCACAGCGCCACCAGGGCAAGAACGACGCCCAGTGCTATGATGAGGTAAAGCCGCGTGCGTCCGCCGCCACCGGCATCTTCGGCGCCGGGCGAAGCGTTGCCGAAGGAGGTTCCTGCGGGACGGGTCTTGTCGTCTCGGCCGGCCGAGGGCTGGAAATTCATTCTCGCTGGTCCGTTCGCAAAGGCGTTATTGGCTCGCATCCGCACGTAGGCGGGCGAGCCATGTAATCCTAGATGCCCTACGCTGGCGCGATCCTACAGGCAATCACCCGCTCTACCAACAGCACAGCGAGCCGGACAAAAGGGAAGCGGACGTGATCGGGAACAGCAGCGTCGCACACGCAAAAAGGGCGGCGCAACCACTGCTGCACCGCCCCGATCTCAATGCATTAACCGGATATGATTAGCGCACGCGTCCACGCTGAACCAGATTGGCGATGGCCAGCAGGATCACCGCGCCGACGATGGCCACGATGAAACCGGTCAGGCTGAATTCTCCGATCGGGCCGCCCACACCGAAGAACGCATTGCCGACCCAGTTGCCGATCAGCGAGCCGATCAAGCCGACGATGATATTCCAGAAAATGCCCATCGAGGCATCGCGGCCCATGATCATGCTGGCAATCCAGCCTGCCACGCCGCCTACGATAATCGCGATAATCCAACTCAGCATGTCCCAACTCCTGTTTTTGTTGCGCCCGTGTCAACTACGGGTCTGCAACGGAGCGGGGGGATGGCAGGTTCCCGACCTGCGACGAATTGGACGCATGCGGGCCGCGCGCGCCGCGGCTCAGTACTTGAGCTGGCGCTCGTAAAGATCGCGGTAGTGCTGGATGCGGGTCACACGCAGGCCCTGCATGCCCGAGCGGTCGACCGCCCGTTGCCAGGATGCGAACTCCTCCAGCGTCAGGCCATAACGTTCGAGCACCTCGTCGATCGTCAGCAGGCCGCCATTGACCGCCGCGACGACCTCCGCCTTGCGCCGGATCACCCAGCGCTTGGTCTTCGGGGAAGGCAGGTCGGCCAGCGTCAGCGGCTCGCCAAGCGGGCCGATCACGTGGTCGGGTTTGATTTTCTGGTTCTCGATCATCGGTTCTCTCGGTGGCGCCTGGGGGCATTCTCTGCGCTGAACACTCCGCTATCCCCGTCCGCTTTGCGGCTCGCTAAAGAGCTAGGGTTAATGCCGCGTTCGTCTTTTGCTGCAGTCTGGCCGAAGGAGGGCCCGGCACGGGCGAGAAGGCCATTTTCGCCCCGGCGCATGGCGCGCGAGAGGTTTATGGCTGCGGCGAGTTCCGCCCAGCCGACCCGCCTCAGGCCATCCTTGCCCGGCGCATTTTCGTGCGCCGCAATCCGGTTAACTCCTTCGAACATGGCGAATCTTCTAGATCAGGGATGGTCAAGATTGGGTAAATGCACCCGTCGTTCGGCCCCATCCGCCGTTTCCTTGCCTCACCCCGGGACCGACCTATATGGCGGGCCGAGCACTTATGGCCGATTCAACCTATCTCTCGAGCGCCGGGGAAGCCGCAGCGCAGTTCGATCTGCCGCGTCCAGCCGCGGATTGCCGCATCGTCGTCGCCATGTCGGGCGGCGTCGACAGCTCGG
>MDSZ01170888.1_pt1 | contig 10427 bp, 10 predicted proteins | sample 811201 | NCBI WGS metagenome assembly MDSZ01 (sample SAMN05326647, study PRJNA326480) | marine metagenome | isolation source: seawater | place: Indian Ocean: North | collected 2010
AAGATTTTTTTAACTATAAATACAAATTCCTCAATTTTTAAAATGTAAAACATTATTATAAATGAAATTATTCCCTGAGTTGAAATTTTCACAAAAGTATTTGCTACAATATTAAAACCACTAAAAAAAATTTCAATAAAAGAGTCTACCAATTCATTTGTCATAAAAATAATACAAATTACAGCTGTAGTTTTCAAACAGAAAAACAATAATTGTATATTAACATAATTTAATATTTGTGATTTAAAAACTTCATATAAAGTGATTAATGATATTATGAGCCATGTGAGTATATAGGCATAACCAATCCCATCTTGACCATATAAAAAACTAAAAATTGATAAAAAAATAAAATATAAAACAGCAGTTAAAATTCCAATAATAGAAAGTCTAAAATTCACTTGTTTTGTGAAAAGAATTCTAAAATTAACAACTGAAATAAGCATAAAAATCATTCCAAACAAATAATATGATAACATTGAACTCACACCCATTGTTGATGAAAAATCAAACTCACCTCTTTCAAATAAAATTTTAACTACCGATTTTGAATTTAATATTAAAATAGACCCAATAGTTGAACTAAATAGAATTACTAGTTTATTAACTAAAAATGAATCAGAAAAATACTGCTCATATCTTGACTTGTTAAAATTTTCTGTTAATCTAGGGACTAGCACAACTGAAGGACCTGTTATTACTAAGGAGCCAATTGCTATTACTAGCCTCTGTGCATAACCTGTATTGGACATAACTGATTCACCTAACCTTGGAACTAAAAATGAATCGATTGATTGAAAAGCAGAGAAACTTAGCATTGCAATCATTGTCAAAATTAAAAGCGGGAAAAATCTTTTAATTGATAAACTAATTTCTTTATTGAGCGAAAAATCAAATTTTCTAAATAGTTTATAGCCAATAATTACTAGAATTAAAATATTTCCAAAAATAGTTCCTATTACAACACTAAGTATTTGAAGTGTTTTATAAAAAATAATTACAAAAAATATTGAAAAAATAAATGGAATAGAATTTAATATAATAGGTTTATAAAATAATTTTTTGGAGTTTAAATAACATAAATAAATTGAATAATTAATAGAAATGAAAATATTTACCCAACTTAAAAAGTTGATAGTTCTCAAAAGGTTTAAGCTCTGACTATCTTTGGTTACATAAATATGTGGAATTATAAAATAAAAAATAAGTATTAGAGGTATTATTATTAATAGTAATTTCTTATTGACATTCAGAACAAAAATTCCTAGAAAATTTTCTTCAGAAAAGTTTTTATTACTAAAACTCCTTACAAACTCAGGAATTAAATAATAACTAAATGAGGAACTTAAAATGGCAGCAATCATAAATGGAAAACTTGTTCCCATAAGAAATAGATCCATCTGATTAGATGTTCCAAAGAAAGATGCTAGTATTACCTGATTCAAGAAACTAACAAGAGTTACTGAAATTGATAATGATGTGACAAAGAAAGATGATCTTACTAAATTCAATAATTTATATTAAAACAGATTCTTGTATATTCTTAGAGTTTATGAGTAAATCTAAATACTTTCTTATCATATTAAATTCTAGTTTTTTAATTCCCTCACTGTTTCTAACCGTGATAAAAGAATTTGAAATTATTGGATCCCATGTTCTTATTTTATTCCCAGATTTTAACTCATTTAAGTATGAATAAATTGCTAATATCTTACAGTTTGTCAATGCCGCAAGGTGAACTGGAGCACCGTCATTGGATATTAATAAGTCTGTATTTTCAAAAAAAACCATTAATTCTCTTAACGACAAACTTCCTGAAAGATCTTTAACTTTTTTAAGATTATATTTTTTTATAAAATTTTGATTATAAAATCTATCCTCTTGACTTCCAATCAAAAATATTTCCGTATTGAATTTTTCTTTTAAATATTGATATACGAATAAAAAATTTTCTGCGTCCCATTTTTTTTCATCTAGTTTAGAATTGATATATAATACCACACGATAATTTACTTTTTTAAATTTTTTGTTAATTAAATTTGTTTCTTGCTGATCTATCTTTAAAATGTTTTTGTAATTGAAAGTTAATTTAAGTTGAGAGTTAAATAAACCTAAAGCTTTAAAGTAATAATAATACTGATTTGAAAATTTATTACAATAGAAGTTAAATCCTTTAAAATTAGTTTTGAAACCAAACAATAGTTTAAAAATTATTTTTTTTTTGAAAATTGAAAATTTGGTTTCAGAATAAAAGGGCAAATAAATTATTTCTTTAAATTTATTTTTAGTTCTGAGTTTAAAAATTGATTTTAGATAATTACTTGTATCAAAAACATAAGAATTATTTAATAAATCATCATTTGATTTAAAAAGTAATTTTAATGGGTTAAAATTTTTATTATTTATTATTAGTGTGTGAATATTATTTCTTGGTATATTCTTAGTATTTAATAAGTAATTTAAAAAAGGTAAAGTAATTACATAATCACCAATAAAAGCGCTTCTAACTATTAATATTTTTTCATCAGGTTTTAAGTTAAACAAATCATACTTTTTTAAATTTTACTTTTCTTTTATAAAAACCTAGATTTTGAAATAAAAATTTTGGAAAAATAACCTCTGCCTCATTACTAAGCATATGTGAAGCCCACCATGAAAAAGTGCTAGGGGAACAATATAGTTTTTTTGAGAAAACCATCAACTTAAAATCATCCAAAGGATTAGTGTTTTTACTAAATTTGACATTCAGATCTGAGAAATAAGATTTTGCATTAACAATATCATCAGTTACAACTAATGGAATGGACTTTTCCTGTCTCAATAGCTTTTTTACTTCTAAATAATAAGATTTTGAGATTCTTGCCCAACCTGAATCACTCATCCTGTAATGAACTACAACATCATGTGAAAATTCTTTATTTAAATTATTTTTTAATTTATTACAAAAATCTATCAATGCAATCTTATTATTATCTAAGAAATTTTTGTTTTGAAAGTAACCAAAAATATTTTTTGAGTAAATAATTCTTTTATGATAATCATTATTATAAAAAAAACTGTAGTTTGATTTTATACTAAACTTATAAAAAATCTTAGCTATTAAAATAGTGATAATTGAGTGAATTAAATTTTTACTTTTAATAACATTTCTCCCTGTAAAATTTAAATAAATTTTTGAATGAATTTTCCATCCTATTATTCTAGTAAGAAGATTTTTTGATGTGAGGTTGTCAATTAAAGTTACCTCATAATTATTTTTTTTTAATATCTCTGAAAAAAATAATTGAAATAATACATTTCCAAGACCGCCGAGTAACCAAAGATTAATCTGTTTATATTTTTTCATCTATATACTTACACAAAATATGGCCGATCAAAATATGTACTTCTTGAATTCTTGCTGTGATAGATGATGGCACAATCAGATTAATATCACAAATACTTTTCATTAATCCGCCATTATTTCCAGTAAACCCTATTACTCTACAGTTTAGTTGTTTTGCTTTTTTTACAGCATTAATTACATTTTCACTATTTCCACTTGTACTAATTCCTATTAACAAATCACCTTCGTTCGCAAGTGCTTCAATTTGTCTCTCAAAAATATAGTCATAACTGTAATCATTTCCAATAGCAGTTAAAATGCTCGTATCAGTAGTTAAAGCTATTGATGGCAATCCTCTTCTTTCGTTTTTAAATCTTCCAACAAATTCTGCAGCTAAATGTTGTGAATCTGCAGCACTTCCTCCGTTACCACAAAATATAATCTTGTTTCCTGAATATATAACATCTAATGCCATTTTACAGGCATTAATAATAGATTCATCCATTTCTTTTTTAACTAAATCGATTAACTTTTGATGTGAATCTAATTCCTTATTTACAAAATTCTTCATATTATTTTTTTTATGTCTTTGATGGAGTCAATAATAAAATCTGCTTTTGATTTTTTTTCTTCAAAATATTTGCCGGACCTGACTTGTATCTTATTTTTTATTTTTGAGTTAATAGCTAATTCCATATCAATATCTTTATCCCCAATTAACCAAGATTGATTCAAATCAATGTTGTTTTTTTTTAATATTTGATCAATCATACCGGTTTTTGGCTTTCTACAATCACAATTTTCATCAGGATGATGATAGCAGAATTGAACTTCATTTATTACAATTTTTTCATCCAAAAACTTATTTAACATCCAAGTATTTAATTTTTCAAAATCTTTAATACTATATAATTTTCTTCCAATGCCTGATTGATTTGTAACGATAAATAAGCTGAAATTTTTACTAATTAAATGCTTTAAAGCATCGAAAACACCCTCAATAAATTCAAATTCATGAATCTTGTAAACAAATTGCTTGTCAACATTGATAACTCCATCTCTATCCAAAAAAACAGCTTTCATTTTTTTTTCATTATCCTGTTTATTAGCTCAGACGAACTGAAGCCATCTAAGAAGGGAATAATTACAACTTTCTTAGCAAAATCAGCACCAACAACTTTGTTCTCACTATAATCACCACCTTTAACAAGAATATCTGGTTCTATTTTTTTAATTAATTTAAGAGGTGTTTGTTCATCAAAAATTATTATATAATCTATAAAATTCATGAAAGAAAGCATATTTGCTCTATCACTTTCATTATTTATCGGCCTGCCTTTACCTTTTAACATTTTAACACTTTTATCGCTGTTCAATCCTAATATCAGTATATCTCCAATCTTCTTAGCTTGAGATAAATACTGTAAATGTCCTCTATGTAAAAGATCAAAACATCCATTAGTAAATACTATTTTTTTTTCTTTATTTTTTAAATTTTTAATTAAATTATTTAAAACTTCATCATTTATAATTTTTGATGAAAAAACATTTTTATCATTAAATTCTTTTTTGAATGATTCAATTTCATCTAGTGTAGCAGTAGCACTACCAACTTTTCCAACAACTACCCCAGCAGCATAATTAGCAAATTTAATAGCAGTTTGTATATCATTTCCCATACTCAAGGAAACAGCAAGTGCTGATATTACTGTATCACCTGCACCTGTTACATCAAATACTTCTTTGACTTTAGTCTTAAAAATTTTGAGACGTTTATCATCATAAAGTGAAATACCCCTTTCACTTAAAGTAATGATAGAATATTCTAAACTGTAATCTATTTTTAATTTTATAAGTGTTTCTTCTAAAGACTTATCATCATTAATATCAATTTTTGTTGCAATTGATGCTTCTTTAATATTTGGTGTCATCAAAAAACAACCAGAATATTTTGAAAAATTATCACCTTTTGGATCAACTAATACCTTTTTATTTAACTTATTTGCCAAAGAAATAATTTCAGCTGTTAAATCTTCTCGAAGAATTCCTTTACCATAGTCTGAAAGAATTATACAATCATAATCATCTACTACACATTTAAATTGATTAAAGATTTTATTTTTTAATTTATCTTTAATATTAAATTTTGATTCGTGATCAAATCTCATTAACTGTTGAGAACCAGATAAAATTCTGCTTTTTTTAGTAGTTTTACGATCCTTATCCATAAATATCATTTCACTCAAAACATTCATCTGTTTCAGAATATGTTTTAATTCAGTTGCTTCAGCATCCTGTCCAACAACACTTATTACACCTACATTGGAATTTAAAGATCTAAGATTACTTATTACATTTCCAGCTCCACCTAAGACTTTGTATTCCCTGGTTATTTCAGCAATTTGAACAGGTGCTTCAGGTGATATTCTTTCACAGTTTGCTATCAAATAATGATCTAACATTAAATCACCAATAACCAAAATATTGGTTTGAGATTTATTTTTTAAAATATTTTTCATGAATACTTAATATTTCTTTAGAATAATCTAATATTCCTTTTTCAAGTGACCAATATGGTTGAAAACCTAGTTTTTCTTTGGTTTCTAAAATATTAGCACATGTATCTGATTGATAACCATGGTACGGATTCTTAAAATACTCAGTTTTATATTGTGTTTTAAATGTTTTTTGTAATATATCTGAAACTTCTTGAAAGCTTCTTTTAACACCAGTCCCAACATTATAAATTCCAGATTTGTTACATGAACAAGCCTTAATATTTGCTTGAACAACATCTTTGACATATATGAAATCTCTAAAAATCTCATCTGAATTTTCAAATAGTTTTGGATTATTACCAGATAATATTTGATGGCCAAATTGTATGATGGTGGATGCTGTTGTATTCTTATAAAATTCTCTTGGACCGTACACATTGAAATATCTTAAGCCAACAATGTGGAACTCTGGGTTTTTTGAAATAAAATCTTGAGCTACATTATCCATCATTAGTTTACTAAAACCGTAGGTATTTTCTGGAGACTCGATTCCAACAGTTTGTGGTGAGGGGCAATTTCCGTATGTTGCAGCTGAAGAAGCATATATCAACCTTGCATTGCTCTGAACTGAAATTTTTAAAATTTTATAAAATGAGTTTACATTAGTTTTGATTATATAATCTTGTTCATCAGCCCTTGTATCTGAAACGGCTGCTTGATGAAAGATATAGTCAAATTTACAATTTTCAATTTGAGATAAATCATACTTTGAATTTACATCACCAGAAATTATTTTACCTTTAAAATCTATCAGATTATTATAATGGCCAAAACTTATTAAATTACCATTATTAAATTTTTTCCCACTTCTAAACAAATCAAAAACAACTATATTACATTTTGGAAAATGCTTTTGTAAATAAATAGCAATATTTGAACCAATAAACCCCGCTCCACCTGTAATCAATACATTTTTATTATTAAAATCTAAATTTGAGTATTTCATCTAATTATTATTTAAATACCAATTATACACAGATTGAATACCTTTTTCGAGAGTTATTTTTGGTTTCCAACCTAGCTTTTTAAACTTGGATGAGTCCATTAATTTCTTAGGTGTTCCATCAGGTTTTGTTTCATCCCAAAAAATATTTCCTTTAAAACCTACGCATGATTTTATAAGTTTTGCAAGATCTCTAATAGTAATATCATCACCATAGCCTACATTGTACAAATATTCATCTAAATTATTTTCAATGGCTAAAATTACAGCTTGAGCTAAATCATCTACATGTAAGAATTCACGTAATGGATTACCAGTTCCCCACAAAGTAACAGTTGTTCCATTATTAATTTTTGCATCGTGAAACTTTCTTATCATAGCAGGAAGCACATGAGATGAGTTTAAATCAAAATTATCATTAGAACCATATAAATTTGTGGGCATTAATGATACGTAATCTCTATTGAATTGTTCTCTGAGAGCTTGAACTAGTTTAACTCCAGAAATTTTTGCAATTGCATACCACTGATTTGTTTTCTCAAGTGAATTTGTTAATAGGTATTCTTCTTTTAATGGTTGAGGTGCAAATTTTGGATATATGCAAGAACTACCTAGAAAAATAAATTTTGGAATATTATATTTATGGGCAAATAGAATTAGATTGTTTTGAATGAGCATATTGTCCATAAGAAAATCGAAAGGATAACTATTATTAGCCAATATACCACCAACTTTTGCCGCAGCGTTAATAATTACTTGTGGTTTTTCATTTTTGATAAAGTTTTCAACACCGTTTTGATTTCTTAAATCTAATTCTTTTGAACTTATATATATTAAATTAGTATAACCTACTGATTCTAAAGCTCTTAAACAAGCTGAACCAACCATTCCTTTATGCCCAGCTATATATATTTTAGCATCTTTTGAAATCATCACTCATGGTAATTTAAGGTATCATGCCCTCCATCTTTTAAATATTTATCTTTTTTAAAAAGTTTTAAATCAGATTCCATCATGTCTTCCACTAGTCTCTCCAAATCAATCTCTGGCTCCCATCCAAGCTTTTCTTTTGCTTTAGTAGGGTCACCAACCAATAAATCAACCTCAGTAGGTCTAAAGTACTTTGGATCAACAGCAAGAACCTGTTGACCAATTTTTAGTTTATAATTATTGTTTGAGGTAGAAGCAATAATAGCATATTCATCTAATCCACTTCCAATAAATTCAAGTTTGACACCTATGAATGAAAAAGCCATTTTTACAAAATCTCTAATGGAGGTAGTTATTCCCGTTGCTATTACCCAATCCTCAGGCTGTTCATGTTGTAAAATCATCCACATCATCCTTACGTAATCTTTTGCATGACCCCAATCACGCTTTGCATCTAAATTCCCAAGATAAAACTTATCTTGTAAGCCTAAAGCAATTTTGGAAACAGCACGAGTTATTTTTCTTGTAACAAAAGTTTCACCACGTATTGGTGATTCATGATTAAATAGTATCCCGTTGCATGCAAATATGTTATATGCTTCTCTATAATTAACAGTAATCCAATATGCATACATTTTAGCTACACCATAGGGTGACCTTGGATAAAAAGGAGTATTTTCAGTTTGTGGTACTTCTTGAACCTTTCCATATAATTCAGATGTTGATGCTTGATATATTCTTGTTTTCTCCTCAAGACCAAGTATACGTATAGCTTCCAGCAAGCGTAAAGTACCTATTCCGTCTGTATCAGCAACATATTCAGGAATGTCGAACGATACACGAACATGCGACATTGCTGCCAGATTATAAATCTCATCAGGATTAATTTTTTTTATTAAACGAATAAGATTAGTTGAATCAGTCATATCTCCAAAGTGCAAAAAGAATTTTTGATTTGTATTGTGTGAATCTTCATAAAGATGATCAATACGATCTGTGTTAAATAAAGAGGTTCTTCTTTTTAGTCCATGTACAACATATCCCTTTTGAAGTAAAAGTTCAGCTAAATATGCTCCATCTTGTCCGGTAATTCCAGTTATAAGTGCAACTTTATTCATTAGAAAAATTACTTTTTATTAATATCATAATTTACAGATCTACCGTGCTTTTTTTCCCAATCTTTTTCAGTTCTAACCTCGAGATTAGTTTTCCATCCTCCCTCAATTGTATTTAGATCTACTGAATTTCTTCTAGAAAAGTTTAGTAACGCATTTACGTCTTTTGGAAAACAGGTTCCTCCATAGCCTAATTTACCATCGTGGCCAGGGACATTTAAGTGACTGTCTCCAATTCTACCATCAGAAGCAAATCCAAACAAAGCATCATCCCAATTAGCACCAATCTTATCGCATAACAACTTAAATTCGTTCATAATACTCACCTTGGTAGCAAAAAAGGAATTATTCATGTACTTTATTAATTCTGCTGTCACTGAGTCAGTTTTAATAATATTTTTATTTTTAAACCTTTCCTTAAAAATTTTTTCAACTTTATCAACTATTTGCTTTTCTCCACCTAAAATAATTCTAGATTGAGTTAACATATCTAATTTTGCTGTTCTTTCAGTTAAAAATTCAGGTGAAAAAATTACTTTAAAATTGGGATATTTTTCAGAAAGTTTTTTTGTTGAGCCAGGTAAAACTGTTGACTTTATTATGTAAATAGGTTTTGATTTTGCATTAGAAAAAACTTTTTCTACATATGAGAAGTCTTGTTCACCAGATCTACTCATAGGTGTTGGCACACAAATAAATACGTAATCACAGTCATGAACAGATTCGATGGAATCTTTAGATTTGTGAGGATCAATATCATATATAAACACGTCTGCAATACTTGAAAATGCAAAAGCTTGGGCCTCACCTACGAAACCATTTCCAATTATTCCTATTTTATTTTTTTTCATACTTAATATTATTACTAAATAAAATCTATTTCAAATTGATTGAATTTTCCAGAAATGAGTCATTTTTGTTTATAGCTTCGCTAGAAGTCTCACAACTTCAAAAAAAGCACATTAAAAATAAATAATTAATTACTAAAAACTAATAATTTATCAATTCTGATATCTGAGCTGGATGAAGTTATTATAACAACTTTTTTGTTCAAAAGTTTACTTAACTTAAGCTCCAAATCAGATATGTATTCAAAATTTAAAACTGGTCCCTTAATTAGAATATCTATTTGATCAGCATCTATACCTCTTGCATAATCACCAAGAAGATAAATTTCCTTAACTGATCCCATTCTTTCTAAAACAGCATTAATCATATCCTCAATTCCTAAATATTTTTTTATAATATTCTGTATCTCACTAAATAAAGGATGCTTTGTGTTAGCTTTATAAATAACTTTATTTTTAACAATATCTTTATTCAAATATTTAGCTTTTGTAAGATTATTCAACTCTTTTCTTACTGAGTTAGTAGATTCTGAAAATTCTTCTGCTAGTTGATTTAAATATCCAGTATTGGCTATATTTATAAAAAATTTAATTAGTAATTTACGTCTTGTTTGAGACTTGATTATTGCATCGATCATAACACCAAGTAACAAAAGTACTAAAAATATATATTGAAAACAATACTAATAACTGGTTCTTGTGGTTTCT
>MDSZ01074102.1_pt1 | contig 10426 bp, 5 predicted proteins | sample 811201 | NCBI WGS metagenome assembly MDSZ01 (sample SAMN05326647, study PRJNA326480) | marine metagenome | isolation source: seawater | place: Indian Ocean: North | collected 2010
AAGTATACACCTTTACCATACCCATTCCTTCAAAATCAGATAATTTCTTTTTGGCAAATTCCCATTGAGCATGTAAATCTGCACTTTCAACATCGTCTCTTGTATCGTTGAAATATCCACAAAATGTACAACCGCTACTCCACCACCAATGACAACCCTTGGTCCTGAGTATGACAGTTGCAGCGGTGGTGGGACTTCCATCAGGCATCATTTCAGGGGTGTGATAAACAGTAGCTGGTTCGCTTGCGTCCCAAGAATGCTTCTTCTCCTGAGACCATTCGGTATTCTCTGGTGCCTTAATCAAATCATGGATGCGCAAAGCCGGCTCATCGTTGCCGACCAAGTTCAGCCGTTGGCCCTGAGACATGTGTACCATTACGTGGGCTGGGAACTGTATTGAAGAAGGCAACGCTTGCTCATTCTTCCTCAGAAACTCCTGTTGAACGGAATAGAATAGTCGAACCTGCATTAACGAATTGCCCCTTGGGGAAATCTGGATTCATAGAATCCGCGCCAATCACCTGAGGTTCAAATTTGTCGGCAGGAACCCTAAGGTCAACGCGGCTACCAACCCTGATCATCCCATATCTCTGTCCTCTACGCATGACATCTCCCTCTCCACTCCAAGGAACGATTGTACGAGCAAGTGCTCCAGCGATTTGAGTCACTTCAACCCTCATTTTCCCAGTGGAATTAGACGAAGTTGCACATTCCAATACTGTTCGAACTCGCTCATTGAATTCACTTTCCTTCTTGAAGGCGGGAAGAAAAGGCCCCCTTCTCCTACCTTTACCAGTACGATGTTCCATTCTGACAATCTTTCCCGCCTCAGGAACTCTATTCACGTGTACATCCAATGGAGACATAAAAATCGCTATTCTCCACACATCGTTTGAACTCTCTTCTCCTTTGTCAACCTTGCACCATCGTTGCTCATTTTCAAATGTCAACGGTTCTGCTAAAGATTCGGGATACCATGTTCCGGTCAATGGGTTCTCTTCACAGTCTCCGGAAGATAACTCCTCTTTGGAAGGTCTTCTTCCATTAGCCATTTCACGCACCACGAACATAACATGCCCATCTGCAGGAGAGACCAATACTCCCTCGTCCTTGGGAATTGGGCGGTCTGGGTCGCGGAAGAAATTTGCAAGGAAGGCGGACAACATCAATGTCAAGACTCCTGTCAAGGTTACTAGGTGCATAACTGGATCAACATACACAGCAACCAACAATGCGGCGATACCCATTGAAGAAGTCAGCAATACTGGAAGCGTTCCACCTCGGGCAAACAGGCCCACTGGCTCACCTCACTCTTTGTTGTCGTGATCTGCCCACGGGTCGACATCGTCGTCCCAAGTCGCAGCTTCCTTCACTTCACGAGGCTCGGCAGGTTCCTCTTCTTCAGCAGGCTCCTCTTCAGATTCTTCCTCAGTTTCTTCTTCGGATTCTTCCTCAGCCTCAGCAGCCTCTTCGCTTTCTTCTGGCGCCTCTTCGACGGATTCCTCTTCGTTCTCCTCTTCTGCAGGAGTTTCTTCAGTGGATTCTTCGGATTGAGAGGCTTCAATAGATTCCGCCTCTTCAAGCGTCATCTCTGCAGCCCTAGCCTCGATGAGATCATCCATGCGATCTGTAATTGCCCTCTGCATGTGTTGGCTTTGTCTCTCAGCCTCGACAGCGCGCTCAATCAATTCATAGCGCTCTTTGATAGCCTTGTTCAAATCCTCAAACAGGGCCATGTGATCAACATACCAGTCATCTCTTGCCTTCATCTCGACGACAGCCAACTTGAGGTCATTATCCAATTCCTCAGCGATACCGAAGACCTTACCCAATCGCTCCTTTTCACGAGTGTATTTCTCTTCCATCTTCTGTAATTCTGGCTCAAGGAAATCAACTTGCTTAGTGGACTTGGTTGCTTTTAACTCCAAATCTCTGATGCGATTATCTTTTTCTGACAACAAAGCCTCAAGACTTTCTTTCTCAATTTCTCGCTCAACGATCTCCTTCTCAAGAACCTCGATTTCAGCCTTCAGATTGACTAGTTCTTTTTCCTGTGCCTCATAGGCATCATACAGCTTCAAGAGCCGTTCGGTCTCCTCCCCTAAACGGTCTTCTAAATCGCTGACCTGCACTACTGGAGTCTTCTCACCGTCTTCATCATCACCGGACATTGACAACACCGGAGGTCTATCCTCCATCTACCCCCACTCACCTAGGCATTATCAAGCCGACGCATCAAAGGCCACTATTTTCGCTACCCGTGATGTGTTAGATCATTCGCGATAGAATCTGTAGCAATTACCAATTCACGTGCAATACTAACTTCACCCATCGAATGGCCTGCATCTGGAACAATAACCAAGTTACTGTTGGGCATTGCTTGATGTAATTCCCACGCACTTCTGGTAGGACAAACCATGTCATAACGACCTTGGACAATAACTGTAGGAATGTGTTGAATTTTTTGAATATGGTTCAAAATATAACTTTCTTCGACAAATATTGCATTTGTGAAGTAATGGCATTCTATGCGAGCAAATGCAACAGCGAAATCCAAGTCCTCCGCTTTATCGAGATATTCCGGATCGGGAAATAGACGACTAGTAGCCATTTCCCAACGAGTCCATTCTTTAGCCGCCCCACGGCGAACTTCTACATCATCACTAGTTAGACGGCGATAATATGCTTCAATGAGATTATCTTGTTCATCCATAGGAATATGTTGCTGATAAGGCTCAAAAGCATCTGGAAAAACATGGCTTGCCCCATCTTGATAAAACCAATACAATTCGGATTTTCTGCACATAAATATGCCGCGAAGCACTAGACTCAGAACACTTTCAGGATGATTTTGTGCATAGATAAGAGAAAGAGTAGAACCCCAAGAACCGCCAAAAACATGCCATTTTTCTATGCTTAAATGGGTTCGTAGAGTTTCGATATCTCTAACCGAAGCCTGAGTATTGTTGTCTTCAAGTTCAGCATATGGAACTGAATCTCCACAACCTCTTTGATCAAACTGAACAATATTAAATGATTCAGGATTGAAATACTGACGATATGATGGCTGACTTCCCCCTCCGGGGCCTCCGTGGATAACTAAAACCGGAATGCCTTCTGGATTACCACTTTGTTCCCAAGCAATAGTATGCAAAGAAGAGACCTCTAGCATACCTTTAGCAAATGGTTCAATGGGTGGATAAAGTACTTCACTCAATTTCACGGAAGTGTTTAGCATACAAATCGCTCCTTGATAGGATACCGAGTAGAGGCATTATTGAAAGCCAATTCGCTTGACCCCTCTCCATGGCAGAAGATGGGGTTGGATGGAGAAGCGCACCCGAGGTATTCCATGAATGGGCCCTCATTGGCAAGGACGAAGGCATGGAAAAGGGGCATGCTGCCGCCGTAGAGGAAATGTTGAGCCACGCTTTGGCAATTGCTTCTAGCCTAGGCAACACATTCACAGCTTTGGATGTAGGATGCGGAAATGGTTGGGTTGTTCGAAAGATGGCTGGGCATCCACATTGCTCGCTTGCTGTTGGAATCGATGCCGCTCCTTCAATGATTGACAAAGCCAAGAAATTGGATTCAGAAAACCAGTATCATTTGGTAGATATTATGCAATGGACTACAGAACACTCCTTTGATCTGATTCACAGTATGGAGACAATGTACTACCTCGAGGATCCTGTCAAAGGGATTCAAAGGTTATCTGAATGGCTGAAAGAAGATGGGGTGTTGGTCATTGGAGTAGACCACTATGCTGAGAATGCACAAAGCCTTGATTGGCCTGAGAAAGTGAGGACAAGGATGACGACTCTGAGCGAATCCGAATGGATTGACTCATTCAGTACTGCTGGACTCTCAGATGTCAAATCTTGGAGGGCTGCCCCAAAGGAAGGGTGGCCTGGTACATTGGTAATTGCAGGTCGCAAGTAATTACCGTGGACCGCATAATTTGATCGTTCCCCTATGATGTGGGCAAGCATTGCATATTGCTGCGTCTTTACTTGACAAGGGTTCTATCTGTTCATCTGTAGGTCCCAACACTCTCATTCTCGACAGGGTTGAGAGCAATTCTTCAAGTTGAGATTGAGACTGTGGCATCAATTCCTCTCCCTCATCGACCAAACGACCATTCGCCGCGACATAGATCGCTGGTGGAAGCAAGCGGCGAACTACAGAACTCGAGGCTTGCTGATATTCCAAAGCGAGGCAATACAGTGCCAACTGCATCCGATGCTCAGCTAGTAATTCCTGTTCTTGATGAATAAGAGAATCTGAACCAGAAACCATCTGTAGAGGGTGACCTTTCTCTCTATCTAGCGGGTTGAACGAAGCGCCACAACCTCTAGTCTTCAAATCGATAACAAGGTATGCTACCTCACCATTGTCATTAGCCAAAGCCAAAACCAAATCTATTCGGCCAGTCATACTGGTTACAACAGATTCTATCTCTGCGACGGGTGTCTCGCCAAATGGAGTCCAGATGTTCAATGGAAGGTTCTCAGCTGTCAACAAACCAAGATCGAATGGGACTTCAGTACGTAGCCCTTCAACATTCCATCCTCTGTACTTCCCCGACAAACAAGCCTGTCCCAATTCTCCATCCATCAATATCTTCGCGAGTTCGTATAATCTCTCTATGGTTGCATCCTCATTGATATCGGGCATTTTGTATTCTTCAACTACTTGTTTGATTACATCTCTATCCAACATCGTTCCACTAGAATATAGCGACCAGTCTTGGGGTAAATCAGGACTTGACTCAACCTTATTTACAGGATTAGGCAACCCTACCTCGACTAATCTGTGGAATAGAGTTCCAAGAGTTGCAGCATCTGGTAACCCATTATCCTCCTCTATGAAATCAACAATTCCTAATGGTTCACTGGGCCATCCTTGGTGGGTCTCTAACCAATGCCTACGCAAACAGGAAGATGCAGTATCAATCGATGATGGTGCAAAGCGAATACGGCGTCTTCTTTTGGCAACGACCGGAGATTGAGAAGAAGTAGCCTCTGAGATTAGGCCCTGCTGATGGTTGGTCATTCTCTGCATGAGGCTTTGAGCCTCAATTGATTCTGTCATGAAACAAGCGGGTTCGTGGAATATACTGAGGCGCGGACCTCCTGTCAATCCCAATCCTGAGTCAGAACGTAGTGCTGCAGGATCAAGATACAAAGTTCGATCAGGTGAACCATCTTCTGGAGGGTTCATTTCTCCATCAACAGAGTTGATCAACCAAGGTGAATGCTCATGTTGATTGCATATTGCTGAAGCCCTCATTGAATCCAGCAACATTGTCCCCATACTTCTTCGCGAACCGGGGCGGTGCTGAACTTGTATCACACCATTCACTAATTTTGCGTCTTTACCGGGACTGCCAACAAGTATCAAATGACTCTTGACACGAGTCATTGAAACATACAACAATCTGCGCGTTTCTGCTTCGCTCTGAGCCTCTAACAATGATTCTGCCAATAGCCACAACCCATGTGCTGACAATTCACCTGTTTTCCATGGCTTTGCTCGACCTGCTATCAATTCAGGAGTTACAATGAGGTGGTCTCTTGTGGTGTTGGCCACTGACCTTCGCCCTGCTTGGAATAGTCCAGCGAGTACCACCACTTTGGACTGGAGACCTTTCGCTGCATGGATTGTCATCAACCTTACACAACCACCTAGCGCAGGGGCCTTTGCCGCAGGTCCATCTTTACCCAATGCACTCAACTTCTCCAGCCTTTCATGGATTCTTGCCAGATCTCCTCCATTCCTTGATACGAGGTTTTTGAGTAGATCGATAAACATCTCAACCTCATTTCGCGCTGAAGGCTCGGGCCAAGCAAGTAACAAATCCGAATGGTTGACTGTCTCTTCAACCGCTTTCAATACATCACCTTGTATCGAATGTCTATGCCACCTCTGCAATAGGTTCCTCTCAATATCTGTTCTCGCGTTTTCGATTAGTGCCTCAAATGGATGCTTGTCTAGTTGCGACAACGTCTGAGTCAATCGAGAATCTGGCCAACCTAGTAAGCCAGAACGTGCCAAAGATACTACCAAATCTCTTCTGCCGGGATTCGATAAGGCACCGATGAGACTACGCAATGCTCTACACACCGGCCTATTGAGCAATGGTCCTAACTTGTCTGCAGTGGCTGGAATCCCCCATGCCTCTAAGCGCTTCATCAAATCATCAATATGAGTCCTAGTTGGCAACAAAACCATGATGTCCTCTGGAGCAACTCTTTCCACAGTAGGAATTTGCACCCATGATGGTTCAGATTCTGAATGGGTGGAAATCTGAGTTGAGACTCCATTGATTAGGCAATACAATCGTTGAGCAATCATCTCATTCTCTAGATGAGCATCCTTGGCTTTTGGTAATGAAAAGGGGTCTAGGGATTGAGCAAGATTAGAGCCAGGATCTGCTGCCTTTCTACGTACTGGCAACAACCATTCTAGATGGCCGCGCTTCTCAACATGGAATGGACGGAGGTGCTGTGGAATAGCATACCAAGAGCCTTCCAATCCCCGATGCCTTTCCGAGAAAACATCTTCACATAATGAATTGATAGTGAGTAACAAGCCCTCATCAGTTCTATGATTTGTTGAGAGATCAATGTGGCCTTCGGACCTTGCTTGGCTCATCTCGTGTTCCGAAATACTACCATCATCTTCCAAATCAAATCTCCACCAAGAATACTCTTGTTCGTATTTGGTGCGATCATATTTGTCGGCTGCAACAAATGTTGATTTCTCTCCACCGCCTCCTCCTGGTGGCCTTGGATCTCTGCTCATCTCAAGAGGTCGAAGATCATGTATTCTCGGTTCATCGTCCCATTCCTTTCTATTCGCCTCTCGAATTGAAGTAATCGCATTTCGCATCACGGTCACTTGTGCTTGTCTGAATCGGTAGATACTCTGCTTTACATCCCCAACTAGACATATGGTTGGGTCCCAAGGGCCTTCGGGAGGGGATATTTCTCCGGATTCAAGTCCACGTCTACCCCAAAGTCTAGCCAACAATCTCCATTGTTGTGGATTAGTATCTTGGAATTCATCGATGATAAATGCGCGGAATCTTCTGCGAATATTCTGAACAAGATGCCAACGCATACTGAGATCGGCAACAGCCCTCTCATCCTCTGTACAGGAAAGAGCCCTCGCTACATGAGTATCCTGCCACGGTTCATCTGGTAAATCATCCAAGGCTGAAACCATCTCTCTAGGATACCATGTCCTGCATATGTCAGGACACCTTGTCAACAACAAATCTTCAGCCATTCTTTGCATATCCGAATGATCATGCACTCCTGATTGACGCTTCAATTGCACACGAATCATACTGACTGCTCTTAACACTGCAAACAGATCTTCCATCATTCCCACTTGCAATTCTGCGGACATTCTTGGGCTATCTTGTGGGGCTGAAAGCGGGATTTCGTCGACTGCTTGAGGATTCATCTTTGTGCCGATAGGTGCTGGATTTGGAAGCGCTGAATCATCATGCAATGCTGCGGCGCGGGCGACTAAACGCAATCGGTTACCTACCGAAGTTGACAGCAATCTCTCGAGTTCTTCAATCTGGTCAAATGCATTTTTCTTGACATCTTCTCTGATTTCTTTGTCAATACTTGACCACCTACCAATTCCACTATCCCAACCTCCAGTTTGGTTACCTTTCGGGGTCATACCTTTCGGAAGAACGGTGGGTCTTGTCTCATCGTATTGCTTAGGAGAACACATGGCCATAACTAGATGATGGCACCATAGTAAACAGTGCCACGCATCGTCACTCGGACCTGTCTGCAATAATTCATCGATGGCGCGTAAACGTGTATCGGCAGCTAAACCTGCAGCCATTTCTAAGGCCGCTTGCTGAGTTCTTAGAACATTAAGCCAGGCGCTAGCATGAACAAAGAGTGAATTACTCAATACGAATAAATCTGGAACCATAGAAAGTAGTAACTCGGATATTGCTAGTGAAGGATCTCCGCCATTTCGCCTCCGATTTTTCAGCCAAGATTTTTCAGCCTCTTCAACGAACAATGATTGTTTGATTAGTCCATTGATTATCGTGCCAGCAGTATTTCGAGAGCCCATTGCCATTGCCAGTCTATCTCTAGCCTGGATTAGTTCCAGTACGTCGCCGACAAGGCCTGCATCAAGTGCATCAGATTCACTTTGAAGAGACCACAATAGATTGATTGCTGCTTCGTTCAGCAAGAATCCTTCCTCTTCAGACATATTCTCGGAAGCGGGTATCTCCTTGACTAGAGACATGTGAGGTGCTACCAAACGCGAAAGGAAACTATCAATGGTTCCAATTGGGGCGCTTTCCAACATTGAGGTCAATTGCTCAACAAAACCCTCTTTGCGCAATCGTGGGTCAACTCTCTTGCTACTATCTCCATCTGCTGTTGCCGCTAAATCTGATAATTTCGAGCGTATCTTCTCCTTCAACTCAGCGGCAGCCTTCACCGTGAAAGTAATCGCTACGGTTTCTGCCGGAAGCAAACCATTCCATTCCTGAACATCCTGTTGTTGCCTCTTTGGAATTCGTAATGCACCTTGTCCTGATTGTGGTTCTCTGGGCCCTTTTGGCAAGAGTCGGCTTGCTCGTTGATCTTCGCACAGCAGATGTTGGATATATCGAATCGACATGACAGTAGTCTTCCCTGTTCCAGCACCAGCATCAATAATCAGATGGCGATCAAGATCAAGACCGTGACATTGACTTCGATTCAAAGTAGTCATGCAAACCCTCCTTTGAATGCTGAATCGAGACCACAAGGCATTTTCACAGGGCAATATCCGCACATTTTTGCAGATGGTGTGGGGTTGACTTGGCCTGAAGATGCGGCATCAGCCACTCTTCCTGAGACTTCCAAACGGTATCGTAACCATGCTCTGAAAGGAACGCTGCTAGGATTCTTATGCGATTCACCGCGTCTACGGTGAAGAGGAGCTACTATCTCGGTTGACTCATCAGTCAATTCTTCACCAAATTCGGATAATACAGATGTATCGACCTCAAGTAGATGCTTTGTCCCTTCACCAACCTCTGACACTCCAACTGCAACAACTCGATCTCCTGGGTTTGCTAATTCCCACGCCCTAGCATAAAGTGCCAACTGTACTTCTTGTAACAATGCCTTACGATGACGTTTTCCTGAATCTCCTTTATCTGGGCCGGTAATGCTCTTGATTTCTCGGATAATGATATGCCGTAATGATGGATCATTGTCCTCTTTGTCGATATCCAGTGGTACAACCTCGGCCTTACCATCAGTTCTTTGCCAACCATCTTTCTGAGGTAAGATCTCAACTCTATCTATCCTTCCAGAAAGGCCGAAACTCCAGGAATCTTCTGGGAATTCAATCGAAGGTTCGACATTGATTATTGAAGGGTCTCCTTTGCTCGATTTTAATTCCCATTCCATGCTGAGAACTCCGCTACCAGTCAGCCCCATCTCTCGAGTCAACATTGCACCCAATCTACCAGAGAGAATGATGGGCGACTCTCCATCTCCATCTTCCCATTCGTTCAACTCTTCCAATGTCAATCCTAACATCCTCCTCCGCCTATGCGAAGCAACAGCATCTTCCCGTGCTAACCATGGTGCAATCTGTAGAGCATGTCTGAGAGCAATCGACATTATCTCCGGTAAAGATAGTCCTGCACTCGCTAGATTAGGGCACTTCTGGTGGTCATTGATATCTCCTAATTGGAAGCCCATTACCTCCGCCATAGTCAAAGCCAATACGTCATGTACCAGAATTCCGCGTAATTTGCCATCCATATCGGTATCAAATGACTCAGGTTCTGCCGCCTTGAGTTGATGCTTCAACCACCCTTTGCGCGGACAATCCAACCAATCATGTAGACGTGATGCCGACCACCTAATCTCTGTTGGTTCTTGTTGATCATGACCATTGCGCTTATCGATGGCTGCAATGCCAACAGGAGGGAGAATGATCGGTCTAATGTCAACGCTGGGAGTTCTCTTTTTCTTTGGATGAGAACGTCCAATAACTGGCCAGCGTTCATACAAACGTGGAGTGGGCACACCTTCGGGAATATTCCAACGATTTAGCAGTGAAAGGTCTTCGGTGGAAACAAGTGAGGCCCTCTCGCTATCATTGAGATAGTCACCCTCTGGCATGGCGGGGATACGGCTGCTTCTCTCTTCCATAATCATGGATTCCCAACGAGTCAAAGCGGCTCCTGTTGTAACTTGATTCGCTCCTTTGCCGGCTATCGCCAATAATCCCGCAGCCTGTCGGGAGTCACGTATTCGCGGCCCTTCAAGTTCTATCTCCAATTCGCCATCTTGAGTGCTTATGCTAACTGGAGCAGGAGTAATTCCATACAGGCCTTCGCCATATTCAAGAAGTTTCCAACCAGTAATTGCAT